>Ga0209367_1001953_pt1 | contig 26532 bp, 17 predicted proteins | sample WorMetLIZISLAND2_FD_187412 | JGI IMG/M metagenome (GOLD analysis project Ga0209367, IMG submission 187412) | Marine gutless worms symbiont microbial communities from Max Planck institute for Marine Microbiology, Germany - Olavius geniculatus... ... | reverse complement strand
GGATAACACTGAGCATTATACACACGGCCGACTGTATGTATAGAAAACGGCAAAGGCGTACACGGCTGACCGTGAACAAATTCGCAAATTTTTATACACCCGGCTGGGAACGATTGCACTGTTTTTCATACATTTGAAGTGGGATAAACAGTGTAGTCAGGCAGTAAAAAAGGCTAATAAGATGCTTGGGGTAATAAAAAGGAATTTTACCGATAGATTTAAGGAAACTATTATGCCTTTGTATAAAAGTCTTGTAAGACCGCATTTGGAGTATTGTGTTCCGATTTGGAGCCCGCATTATCAGAAGGATATTGAGTTAGTTGAGGGTGTTCAACGTCATGCAACTAAATTGATTGAGGATGTAAGAAATTTGCATTACGAAGAATGTATTAAAAAATTAAATTTAATGACATTAGAAAAAATAAGACATAGTAGTGATTTAATAAAAACATTTAAAATTATTAATGGTTGTTATAATTTGCAATCAGATTTATTTTTTACATATGATGAAGGTCAAAGAAGAGGTCATTCTAAGAAACTATATAAAAAACGCTGTAGATTAGATTTGAGAAAGTATGTATTCAGCAACAGAGTAATTGATCACTGGAATGCACTGTCTGATGTGTGTGTAACTAGTAATACAGTAAATCAATTTAAAAATTGTTTGAAACGGGAACTGCAACCGAAAACACACAGTTACAGTTAGTTATTAGGATAGTAAGCGTTATATGGCTTCTGCCTGTGCTTACTTAGGCCACCAGTAATTCTGGTGGCTTCAGTGAATTCGGTGAATACTGTTCTACATTAGTTAGTTTCTTCATTTTTTCTCGGTATTGCACCTAGCGTGCTTTTAGTGGATACCAGTTGTCGGTTAAATACTGATGGAATCATAGATGTGAAAAACGTTTTTTTATTTTTTGCCACGTTTTTAAACATTTTGTTATTTTGCTCAACGTTCTTTAGTCCGCCCGAAAACGATAGTTTTTGGAAGGACTTATGTTTTAGCCCAGATGTTTTATTAATTTTTTATCCGAGCGCGAGATCTCCGAGATGCGTGGGCCGACCGCCGTGAAATTTTGCACGGTGGTCAGTACTAGGTCGAATTTTATAATGCCGGTTCAAAATTTTTTGGGGGGGCACCCCAAAAAAATTTTGGGGGCGAAAAACATGCAAAATTTAACCCGATTTCGGACAACTTCAAAGTTCGGCGGCGAATATCTCCGAAACGGATGAATATATTCAAAATCAGATTTTTGTTCCGTCTACCACGATTCCTCCTGCATTAGGCGAAACAAGTCCGGTGAAGTTTGGTTCAGTGACTTTGGAGATCTCGATGTTGAATCGTGGCCCCCAAATTTTTACACGCGCTAGAGAATCACCAAGTCTTACTAGCGCACCCCCCACCGAGGGCGGGGGCCCCCTTACAACTTTTTTCAAAGGGGAGTCAAAAATTGGCTTAAAATGCAATAAATGAGCGCTTATAACTTCGGAGTTAGGGGGTATAGCCCGATGAAACTTTGGCACTTGACGCGCCTCTAGGTTGGGGTGTTAAGGCAAGTACGAAATTTGGGGGCACCGCCCCCCTTAAAATTTGGGAGGGAAAAAACGTCCAAAATTTTAGTACGTTTTACGACAACTTTCGAGTTTGATCGCGAATATCTCTGGAACCGATAAAGATAGCGACAAAGTCTAAACGGCGTTGACGAGAGCGATCCTTTCGGCATTGAACAAAAAAAAATTTGTGAAATTCGGTCCACTATGGACAAAGTTATAAGCGCTCATGTTGACCTACCCTAAGTCGACAATGCGCGTTCGGCGTATGCCAATGCATTTGAGTTCGGGCCACGTGACTTTGATGCCGGTGAAATTCTCCCACCCCCTCTTTACTCTCCTAATTTCCCCCAATCGGACTTAGGGCGCTGGGCGGACTCACGTTGGGCTTTGCCCCAAATTTCTAGTTTATTTTTTAAAAAATGTGCATAGAAAATCCCGTCGAAAGCTTCGAGAAGTACTTTTGGAACCATAGAAAAGAAATAATAGGTCATAATGATGTATTTTATTTAGTTAGTCCAAATATACTAAATAAAAAAGTTTTTTAACTACTATATTCAGTTTGTTTAATGCTATGGTCTTATGACCACATGGTTGAATTAAAGTTAAATAAGGTTCCCTCTGTCTAAACTATGATTCCAGGTATACTGCACTTACAGCATTAGGCATTAGGCAAGAGGTTGAACAAATTATGGCCAACGTTTTTTATTCAACATTTTTTATTCTTGCCACGTTTTTTTTCGTTTTTTAACGTTTTTTATTTTTCTGGAACATTTTTACATGTATTGATGGAATGGCTCGCAAGTGTCTTTTATTTCATTTTTTGCCTCGGTCTTAGTTTCATTCTTTGCATACAGCAGCTTTCTGAAAAGCGTATTCGTTTCTGACTTGACATCAGAGGACACAGATAGCGGGACTTTATAGAAAGACCGCACGACACATAAATGACCACCGTAGGAGGATTTTTCACAAGACTCAACTTTTCAGTAGTTTAATAAAATACAAATAAACACCACATTTTTCAGGCATACTCGATAGCAAAGCACTCTTTCTCTGCACAGCTTTAAAGCAGTGAAATGTGCAGAGTTGCAACGAAACATGTGGCAGCAATGACTCCACAAATGGAATTTCTGCAAAGTTTTTGTTTGTCACGACTGCTCGGTTCGCGTCTGAGCACTATTGTTCATTGGTCGTGTGCACACGCCTTATTTGTCTATATATACGTCTGGCCGTGTGTATAGTCACTGCACTCAGTAAAACAGGGTGGCACTAAATATCAAAAACATTTTCAGTAGTTTTTGGTATTTTTAGCAAATATTGCAATCGAGTAAAACATGACGGACCATGTTATTGGTGGCCAGTTAGGACCAGCAGCATACGTCAGATGGATGCAGGGTCAGCTGGCGAAAATCTGGCCTTTTAGTTGCAGAGAAACTGATATGACTAGGGACCTATTAGTGTACAGCAAACACTAGCGGAATCAGAAGATCTCTGATGCTTATTTGTCCAGTCACAGATGGGCTAGGAAGGTAGCAGCAAAAGAGGAAAAATAAGCACAGGTGTGGACTAATGATAACTAATGCTCTTGAGGTGTTAATTTTTTAAATGCATGTGTTAACGCGTTGATTAATGCCTCATTATATTGCTGAAGAGTTGTAGTTGGACTAGGCCTACATCGAGAGGGTGACTGCAATAACGACTGACGAACTGGTGACTGTGTCGCAGGATCTTGACAGTAGTGATGGAATGGCAACAAAACATTTTTAATTACTTGAATATTATTCGATCATTAACTAACCGCAGTTTAATGAAATATTAACAGAATTTAGTAAATTTACCTATGTGTGTTAATTTTTTAATGCATGTTGAAATGTTAATTCTTGAACGTGTTAAGTTAATGTATTAATTCAATACCTCTAATTATAAGTGATAATTAGCAGTATCCACCTGCTTCGACAGACTGCAGTCGACTGGTCGCATTTTTGCTGGCTGGCCTCAAGCCTGTTTTATGGCATCTACTGCTGGCCACTAATTACCTGTACCTGTGATTTGTCAATCCATTGGCCTGTCAGTTAGACTGCATCATGGTAGTTTTTTTGAGTGCACATCTGATTGACACAGTTCACACGGTTGTTGGCAAGTGGCACTAAATTTCAAAAATGTTTTTGGTAGTTTTTCAGTACCAAAACACCAACCGAAAACTATCTATAGTTTTCGGTTGTCGGCATTTTTGTGGTATTGGGTGACAAAGCTCCGGACAGTATTAAGTACCAATCGTATTATTTCAGGTGTAGCTGCAGAGGTATAGGATGTGATCGGTTCCATAAGTGGTAGTAATTAGCAGAGCTGTTGTACAATGTGTGAGCAAGATTTATAGATGTTGCAACACTAAATGGCAAAAGACCAAAGCATCTTTGAAGTCTGCTTACTTTGGACTTTAAGCCAAGGTAACAGTCACACATAGTTGGCTTGAAGTTTAAACTTAAGCCAGTTTTTGTTAGCTTAAAACATTTAAGTCTTCAAGATATATTTTTCGCATTGTGTGTTTAACTTTTTATTATAGTAAACTGATGAGTGCAAGTTATTGTGATTTTGCTAACTGGTATTTGTGCAGATGACAATGGATGAGAAATATGTAAACTCAATATGGGCATTGCTCAAGAATGCGATTCAAGAGATTCAGAAAAAGAACAATAGCGGTTTAAGTTTTGAAGAACTATACCGCAATGCATACACAATGGTGCTGCACAAACATGGAGAAAAGTTGTACACTGGTTTACGAGAGGTTGTTACAGAACACCTGGTTAACAAGGTTTGTGTGAAAGTTTCAGTATTTGTCAATTGCTTTATTTGGTTTACTTTTTGGCCAAAAAATAGAATAAGTTTTCAAGTGCATGAAATCAGAATATGCATTTCATTGTTCATGCCAGTATCCATAATGTTGTATTGCAATTTAATACAATACAATACTGAATTTGCACTCAAAAACTGACAAACATCTAGCACATAAACTAAAAAGAACTAAAATGTTTTTAAAGAAAAATGAAATGAGATACTGAGAATAGAAATACTGTTATATGTAAAACTGTAAAAAAATCGGAAAAAATGACTGAAATAAAGAAAACTGAAATAAGAAAGAAAAAACTGAAAAGATAAGAAATAAAAGATAATAATGAAAACTAAAACTCAGAAAAAAACTGAAATGAAAAAAAATAAAAACCGTGATCAGGTTCGAATAGCCATGGAGTCAGTCCGAGGGGGTGCCAGATGTCTATGGAGGATAGGATTTGAGAAAAAGAAGAATCTTGAGATTGGAATGAAAGAATGATGGGGTGATGGATGACAAGAGTGGTGATGGTGACGCTGATGAGGTGAGATGATTATTGGAAGTATGGTGAGTCAGGAAGAAGCAGATCATGTCATTGTTGCAGTGGTTTAGTGGTGCCACAGCACACCTGAATATAGTGTATAAGGTTCAAGGATCATACCTCACAGTGTATTACACAGACAGTTGTGTACTAATCATGACAGACATCGGATTGGGCTGCATGTCCTTATAGTGTTTCCTAGGTTGACTCTGCTTTTTCCCCTCCAGGAGACAGTAAAATGAGTTTCTGTAAGTTTTGTGCTGACTAATAATGAATTGGCAATGTGGCACCATTTGGTAGATTGGACACTAAGAGGTTGTTCAGGTGATGTGCTAGCCCAGATTTATTGGCTTACTCAGAACTGTTCCACATTTGTCAAGCGAACTGGGTTCACTCTTGTTATATCTTTACTGTAATGACTGTAATCTTAAATGTGGATGTTAGTGGAACATATTATTTTTGGTCTTTATACTGTGCATTACCCACTGGCAAAAGGTTAAACTGCAACATATTTATCATTACAACTAATCATACAGATTGCTCTATTTCAGTGGTCAAGGTTAATTGTTTTTGAAACCACGATTTAACTATAAATCATTTATGACATTTTTCTTGTTTCATGTACCACTCTCTAGACTAGTAATGGCTATTTCATCTGTTTAGTTGCAGAGTATATCATACTGTTCAGCTGGAAGGTATAGTTCTGTTCATTGGTGGTGCTGGTTGTGAATCTGTAACGTGCAGGTGAGATCAGATGTGCTAGAGTCACTTAACAACAACTTCCTTCAGACACTGAACAGCGCCTGGAACGACCATCAGACGTCAATGGTCATGATACGAGACATCCTCATGTATATGGTCGGTTGCTGCCGTTTGTTGTACTGCGTGGTTCTCTGCTTTGTTTGAAATGGTGTAGCATCGGGTGTGGGCACTGTGGGTATCTTGTCAAAAATTGTAGTAAATATTGTGTATCGAGTGACATGCATGCTATTTACTTGTCTGTTTTTATGCTGGTGTTTTCTGTTTACTGTGGCTGTGTATTCATAGAATTAGAGTATGCTACTGTTGTCAGGTAGTTTGCTGGCTCAGTTTGTCTACTGATCTGACGTTTGGATAGGTGGCTGTTGTTGGGCTCTTTTAAAAGGATTTTATCCAGTGCCAGTGGGCTGTAGATTAATAGGATAAGAGCATCCTGCTGTGGTGGCTTTATGTGGCTTGATGGCCTAGTGGTTAGCTCACTGGATTTATGATTGCGTTTGACTCTTAGCTAATTCGTTGTGAAGTAACAAATCTGCGCAAGTTGTTCGCATCTATGGGACTCTGTCACCAAGCAGTATCATTTGGTACCGTCCAATGGGCAGTGACACTGCCGCTGCGAAGGTAATCATAGGTCTGGCATCACACTGGCCATGCATCTATCCACCTATGAGAGGCTATACCAGCAGGGAGGGGCTTCCACGTCACTGAGGCTGCTCTCCTTTTTGCTTCCAAAGGGGCTAGCTGGTGCCTGCATGTCACTAATACGAGCAGGACTGTCTTTGCTTCAACACAGCCGCGGGCTATTGCTGACCCCCCCCCTTCTGCTGGTCTAGCCTTTCACACAGCAGATCGTTTGATACCTCCACGAGGTCCCTCCTGGGCAACTGCAGCCGGTCAGTATGCTTGCACATGGCCGGCTGTAGGCTTAACTCATGCGGTCACCTCATCATCAAAGTCCGACCACCCGGACACCGAGAACCAGTGCAGTTTGACAGTGCATGCCAACTGTCAACGTTCGCCAATGACTACTGTTTGGCAACAACGACAGCTGACAACGCCTGCCAGTCTGTCAGCTATGGGCAACGACAGCTGCCTTTGAGTGGTGCCCTCATTCAGTGAAATGGCTGTCAACTTCGTGATGGAGATATGGAAACCTGGACTCACCTTCAAGTGGGACGATCTGGTGGATTTTCTCCTCTTTGGAGCATTCCCCCCATGTAGCCAGTGTCTGATCGGGCTTGTTATGTCAACAACAACAACAACTATCCACTTGTGAGCTCAATGAGATGAGCATTCTACCTACACTTTGTATGGAACCCATTCTGCTTTGCCTTATTCCCCATGCTTGGTGAGCTGTGTATATGTCTGAGTGTGTATGGTTGGTGCAGGATCGTGTCTATGTACAACAGAACAACGTCGACAACGTCTACAACTTGGGTCTGATGATCTTCCGTGATCACATCATTCGTCACCCAGCCACACACAGCCACCTTCGTGAGACACTGCTGTCTATGGTTGCCCGTGAACGACGTGGCGAAGTTGTTGATAGGTGCATTTTATTCACCCGTTTGTTGTCGTAACAAGCTGCCTATTTGGCAGTGTGAAGGCAAATGCTTTGTAGAGTTTAAGAACTTTAGCCAGTTGAAGTAGTTTTTGGTCTCAGATTCTCTCTTTCTGGTGCATCACACGGAGTTAAAAGCCATTTTGTTCGTAAAGCGGGAACTGTGCTTTTATTTCCTCGGTTGATGAGTGCTGCTATGTTGAGTGGTGTAGTTCAGATCATCATTTTCAAGTGACAACTGACAATGGCCATTGACACGGTTGACTGCTTTTTGCTGGTCATTGGGAGAAAACTACAATCATTTCTCTAATTTTGGGGAAGTTTTTACGTGCTTGGGGGGACTAACCCAGCCCAACAGACAGTGTCAAATCAGTGAAGTAAAATTGTTTTGTTTTGTTTATCTCATTGTTGACATTCCCAGCAGGTTGTTGCAATGTTTTTACCTTTTTTTGATTCTTCATGAAACTACACTTACATGTTCAGGTTTTCTAGCTTTCTAATGTTTTCGATTCACAGGACGTTTTTGCCTTAAGTTTCGTGTTCGCTGTATTATCAGTTGTTGATTACACAGACCCACAGTTGCTGTTGTTGTGTGCACGTGACACTTGTTACAATAGACACTGCTGAACAGTTGCTTCCCAGGCTAACTCTGTTTGGTTGTGTGTTGGCTTGTTTGGCGACTAACAATAACCTATATGTGTGTTGTACATACTTGGCCAGAATTCCCCCATTGTCATACTGACTGCTACGCACTTAATAATAACTTAGTATGACTGTTTGTAGGGGAGCTGTGAAGAACGCCTGCCAAATGCTCATGGTCCTTGGCATTGACTCTCGAAGTGTTTATGAAGAAGATTTTGAGAAACCATTTCTGACACAGTCGGCCGAGTTCTACCGGGTTAGAACTATCACAGTGATTGTAGAGCATGTGACACGAACTGGACTGCATGCATAATGTTGTTTACCATGTTAATGTGAAATTGAATGCTTATGGTCGACATTAATGCGTCTTCTTATTTGCTAATTTGACACTGGATATTGACAATTATATGCTGACAGAAATAACATGCAGTCTTGTAGAAATACATGTTTAATTGTCTCATTGCAGTCTCTGATTGGCCTATGTTGGAATTACTTTTGTGGTAGATAATGATTTTATTTTGCACACAGCAGTGTGATGTCGAATAAATTGTGGTTTCAGTAGGTATTTAATAAAACCAGTGCTACTTGAAAGCGCAAATGATGCAGGCAACCACGAAAGAGGACATGGTCTTCGCATCAGTTCTGATTTTCAATGCTTTCTTGTTTTCGAGTTAAGGGACAGGTGGAAATACATGTGGGCAATACCTAAGTGCAGGCTGATAGGACGATCGCATAATATTGTGCATAAGACTGTTAGATATCATTGGCAGCTGCAGATATTGTACTGTTTTCGACCGGTTTGTGTCAATTGTCAATGCTTAGCTGGAGAGTGAGAAGTTTTTGGCAGAGAACAGTGCGTCGGTGTACATCAACAAGGTGGAGGCACGTATCAACGAGGAGGCTGAACGTGCTAAACATTACCTAGACAAGTCCACTGAGCCGTTCATTGTACAGGTACACAGCTGCACTTCTATTGACCTGCCTGCTGTGCATCAAATAATGTTGTGTCAAGTTTAGCATTGTCATGTTTTCTTCAGTTCTTGTACCTGCAGTACCCCATGCAGGCATTGAGAGCTGTAGAAAAAGTTACGTTCTTTACCTGGCCAGATGGCATAAGAGCATCTAAACCAGGTTTTTTGTTAGCATTTGTATGTGAATATTCATTTGCTGATATTATGTTAATAATTAGTTATGCAAATATTAGATTGTTTAGGTGATGTGTTGGGTTAGTTTGACTTTTTTGTGTGTGGATTAGTGTTGTTATGGTTTCACGCTGGCCAAGGTTGGTTGGTTTTGGGGAAAAAACGTGGTTTCAGTTCCGTACAGTTCGGTTTTCTGACAAGCACTTAAACCAGCTCAGACATTCAATGATGATGCGCCTACTTACGGTTGTACGCCTGCTAGTGCTAGATGCAAACTCTGTGGGTGGGCGGGCATAGCCAAGATGCTACAACTGCTTCGTTTATTGAAACCGAACAACCGAAAACGTCAGTAGAGAGCATAAAACTGCAATTTCGTTAGGGTTTGATATTGCTAAACAAGAAATTTGAGCTAATGCTCACGAGATGCTCGAAAGCCTATAGCAGTTCCGCTTCAGTAGTTTAGCCGAAAGTTGGGGTGTTCATGCTAAGTTAATATACAAATACCAAATTCTCTATCTGGATCGCATAACGATAGTTCCGTGGCGCCATTTTGTGAATGATATAGACTTGTGTTGCAGCCCGAAATCGCCAAAAAATCCATAAAACCCTCTATTTTGGCATTCAAGGTCATCCAAGGTCATTGAATTCAGCGCCAATCGAGAACCAGTGTACGACTTCCTGTTAGTGATTAATAGTAACCTAGGCCCTATCTAGCACCGTTACTGAGATACAGCGACTTATTGGCCAAAAATTGCAAATTTTGCCCACCTCCCTCTCATTTATCATCCCTCGTTTGGGGTGAATCCCTTTGAATTTATGGAAAAGCTTTACGGTTCCTGAAACTAGAGTCTTCCAGGCAGCTGACGGTGAAAATTTGGTGATCCTAGCTTGCACCGTTTTTGACTGATTCACTCGTTTACGGACGGACAGACAGAATTGCGATGGCTAAGACGCGCTGAAAGCAGTAGCTGCTTTCGCACGTAAAAACCACAGTTTCGGTGCTGATTTCGTTAATGTAACAACACCAGCGTGGATTTTTATTGTTAGTACCTGTGCAGTGATGCGTGAAAAGACTTGTTCTCAGAATGGCTTGTAATGTGTCTAGTCGGACATAGAACTCTAGTTATTTATTTATTATAGCTTGTGTTTGCTGTTATAATTTAGTGTTGAGAGTGCATACCTGATCTATAAATATCATTTGCACACATATTCATATCAGTAAACTTGCATTGTTGCTGGACTCTGCATTATGTAGTAGAGACCTGTTTTCAGTAATTGGTTGCACTAAGCACGTGGTTCTGTTTGTGTTGCAGGTTCTTGAAGATGAACTTATCAGAAAACACATGAAGACGGTTGTAGAGGTAGTTAAGAATCTCGTTTGGGATAGTAACAGTTAATGGCCATGGCGGTGTTTTGGTGCTGTCATCGTAACATTGCTATTGAGCGGATTCACCCGGTTGATTTGATGATTGTAGAGCAGCATTGGGTGGCCAGCAACCTTAGGAGCAAGCCAGTTGACTTGAGCCGCCACAGATTCGCCTAAACTTACAGGCTGGCAACTATAATATTACATTTATGATTCTATTATCGCCATTTATTACTACTGATCGTATAAGCTGATACTTTTTTATAACCTCACAGAGGGTAGAAAGTTGAGGTGGTCCATGTACTAAAATTGTTTGCCGATCAGGCCATGTATGGAGGAAACTAATGCACTACCACTGTCTGCCTACTACAATAATTTCAGCTTGAATTGACACTTTCGAATCTTTGGCCATTAGTTTTGTTTTTTTGTGCTTCATTTTTGAAATTTGTATTCTGTTGTGTTGAACAATGCTTCCCTTGGTCACTGAATGTCATTGATTGCAGATGGAGAATTCCGGCGTGGTACACATGTTGAAAAACAAGAAAACCGATGGCGAGTATATGATTGGTGACAGAAATACAGTAAATAAGCAGAATTAAGAACCTTATTAACCGCTGCTTCTTGTTTTACAAGCTGAATGTTTTTCTGTTGCTGTTTTACGTAGTCAAAGCACTTCAGTGAAGTCAAGCATTGAATTAATAATATCTTCTTGAAGTGTAATGCAGAAAGACTGATTGTCTTTAGTTGACAGATTGACTGCCAAGTCTGTTACTAATTAAACGCAAATATTGGTGAATGATTTATGTGTCTTGCTACTTGGGCTGGTATTACATATTTTCGTTTAGCTGCTTTGGATGTTATTAAGCTAAGACACCGTACCAAAAGTTTGTTTTATTCTGTCATTCTATGCTTGTTATTATAACTCTGTCTATCTTGTTTTATAATGCTTTCGTACTTGCTTGACATTAATCACAAATTTAAGGATTAAAATTTTTTTGAAGTTGTGAAAAAAAGTAGAGCTTTCAAATTAACGCGTTGATCAATACGTTAATAAATTAATGCATTACAAAAATTAATGTGCATTAAGAAATTTAACGCACATGCATAAATTTTTTTAATTTACTGAATTCTGTAAAGCAAAAGTTTCAGTATTCCGTTAAACTGCGATTATTTGACAATTGAATGAATTCAAGTAACCAAACTATAGTTTTTGTTCCATTACTGCTGCCAATAAATATTATTTAGATGACAGACTAATATATTTCTATGCTAGCGATAATGTCAGGTATTGTTGAAAAATGTGTTTTTGTTTGCAGTCTAAATTTCTGTATTCTACAGGCGGGGCCCCCCAAATTCACGGGGCCTCTGGTAACTTACCCCCTACTTTCCCTCTCTACGGGCCTCGGTGCATTAATAACGCATTAATTAATGCTTCAACAGTTCTATAAAAAGCATTTTTTGCTGCTTCACTTACTAACCATAATAATATTGTCACACAGCAAAATATTTTATCATCTGTCTCATATTGAGTACATTTTTACATAGCTTTGCATCATCATCATTGTGCTGGTATGTTTCAAGTTGGTGTTAATGAGTTGTTATAAGAAACTGCTAGCTGGTCTGCAGTGGGTGAGCTGGCATGTATGTAGTTGTAGTTAGTAGCAGTGAGTAATTGCTGATCCATGTGTGGTCTGTGTAGACTTGGCATGCATGTACAAACTGTTTGGTCGAGTGCCGGAGGGTCTGCGTACAATGTGTGACTGCATCAGTACATATCTCCGTGAACAAGGACGTGCACTTGTCACCGAGGAAGAAACCGGCACAAATGCCATCGTATATGTACAGGTGAATGCTTGTGACTGTACTTTATCCATTCCAAAACACCAAGACATAATTTAAAGTCTTTCGCTGAGCTGCAGGGGTAGGTGCATAGGTGCAGATTTCAGTTTCTTTGGCCCGTAGTTTACCCTGTGACAGCACAAATATGGGGCTAGTGCATCATGCGATGTGCCTGTTTATGGCCCAGCTTCCACTGGTACTTATTGTGAATATCCATGGAAGGATGGCCAGGCTGAGTTGACTTGAGTGGCTGGCTGGTTACATACTGAGATGGTTTGGCCATCTGTCAACAGTCACCCATCCAAGTGCTAACTGGGCTCAGTGTTGAAAAACTTAGTTGATTGAATTGAATACAAGTTGTTGACTACTACAGCGTGTTCCAAAATTAGTGAACCCCCTACAGATAAGTTAGCGTAAATTCGTTGACAGATTTACAACAACATTTAAAACATTTATAGGCACAATCATGCTAAACTTGTCTTTAAAGTTTCTGCTCAAAATGGCCACTTTTGGCTTCGATGCAAGCATTGGGCACTGGACTGCTCGATTGTCTTGTCAATAACAATGTAGCCCTGATGTAAACAAACTCTGACATAATGGAATCACACTGAACACAAATGGTAAGTTACAGATGACACGATAGGTGTGACAATGTTAAGACAGTGCAGTGTACGATATTTTTGTTGAAATTCATGACCCACAAACTGAATTAGGCATGTTTGAAGCAAGGGGTCGCTAATTTTCGGACATGTTGTATATCAAACGTCACACTGTATGACTAATGTATTTTTACATAAAATGTGCTTTTGTAATGACCTTCAGACTGTGTGTATGTTTATGTACGTGGTAACAGAGTCTGCTAGATCTGAAGGATCGCTTCGACCACTTTTTGCATGAATCTTTCAACAATGACCGACTGTTCAAGCAGATGATATCGTCAGACTTTGAGTATTTCATCAACCTCAACACCAAGTCTCCGGAATACCTGTCGCTGTTCATTGACGATAGACTTCGCAAAGGTGTTAAAGGGGTGAGTGGAATTCTTCGTCGAGTGACTGCTGTGACAGTTTGAGCAAGTTAGTAACTAAGTAATGTGAATTTGTATTGCACACCAATGTCAGAAAAGCCCGTAATGTGCTGCATACATTTATACTCTGAAAAGGAAATTGTCCAACGATGGAGATGGTGTGAACAGGATCACACAGATGTCTCAACGGTATGTTTCATGTTATCGTGCCGGTGGCAGTCTTTTGCAAATAGCAATTTTTTTATTGTCATTGAAACCACAACAACTATGATTAAATTACATACACAAAAATAATATTAGCACATTATGTTCATGTATTGTTATGTATGGTGCTTTGTTTCATTTTTTAAAAAATTGTGCTGTTTTTTGTTGTCGGTTTCACTGTAATGATTACCTGCAAAGATTTGTCTCCAGGATGAACACTCACTCACTGAGAGACTTAGTCTGAAATATTTGATGTGTAGTCTCCACTGATTATACGTGCAGTTACAACTTCCTCGCATTTCTGACATGTTGTTTGCCACGGTGATACTCGCCATCATAAAAAAATCACTTTGAAGGAGGTAACAGCTGTTGACAAAACATAAGTACATGGGGAAAAAGTGTTGTACTTGGTGAATTCACATGAAGCTTATGAGTTGGTTCTGTTTCACAGTGCAGTGTTGATGTGCTGCAGATGTCGGAGCAGGAGATTGAGAATGTGCTGGACAAAAGCATGGTGCTGTTCCGATTCCTGCAGGAGAAGGACGTGTTTGAGAGATATTACAAACAGCATCTTGCCAAGAGGCTCCTGCTTAACAAGAGCGTCTCGGATGACTCGGAAAAGAATATGATCTCCAAACTAAAGGTTTCATTTGCTGTCTTAGCCTGTAATAATTATACACCAGTTTGTCGGACGTCGTGATGTGGTGATGCCAGTAGTCATTGCTATGTGTATTAAATATGAAACTGATTAGATAAGGTGGGTGGCATACTTTTATAATTTGTGTACAACTATTTTTAGTGGTGGTTTTACTATATCTGGGTAAAAGCGTATAATGATATTAAGTCCTGAGTCTATTTCAGCTTACACTCTGAGACAGCAGTACATTGTGTGCTGTGGCTATTAATGGCATAACTTTCACAGAGACTGATTGCATGTCCCCATAAGAATGGCATGGCTGGGTTAGCCTGAGTGGCCCGTTTGCTGGATGGTTTATCTGCCCACAGACATTCAAGATTATTATTTCTGGCTGTCTGTTTTTAGCTCGTTTATTTACAGTATGTGAAGTGCAACATTTTTGTGACAGAGGTGTAAAAGTAAGTATGACAGTTAATGAACTGGTAAAAGATTGGATGATATCAGCCGAGTAGGTTGGTGGTGTAGCATAGTGGTTAGAATGTCGGTCCTGGCCGGCGAAGTTTCCCTATCCTGCGCTAGACTGATAGATGGCCGTTTGACCACTTTGTGGGTAAAGCGTCCGCTATCAGTCAACCCACAAGGCCAACTCAGCCTGCCATCCCTCCGGGGTCGGTTAAATGAGTAGTAACTCATTTATATGGGTTACGGAAGGTGGTGAACTTAGTACAGCTGACTGGGGCTGCGCCAGCCTGTGTCTGCAGGCTACACGCAGTGGCCGTGCGGCTGGCACTTCTGTTTAGTGACGAAAAGCGCATTGGAGGCGTGTACGCGAGATGCGCTATACAAATTGACACCTTTACCTTTACCTTAAGGTGCTGTCCTTTTACTAGTTGCGAAATGACAGTGACAGTGGGTGGTGCTGGGTGCGCTGTTAGACGGAATGTGGCTGTCAGTTCACATCAAAACTGGAAGGAATGTTCAAAGACATGAACGTCTCCAACACAATCATGGACGAGTTCAAACAACATGTTCAGCACTCCGGGGTATGGCTTAACATTTACTGCTGTTGTTAATACACTGACAGCAGTGTAAAAGCTATCACGATTAATGGTCATACTACGCCTGATTTATATTAGTTACGTAAAATGATGTTTTACTGGTCAATATTTTGTGAAGACTGGCTAAAATATGCATTGTGCAGCTTGCTCTTCGTAAAGACCAGAAAGTGTGAAATTGTTGTGAAACTGGTATCGCAATAACGTCACGTAGAATGCACATGCGATTTTGTGTGACATTGATCAGAATGCTGCGTACGATAAATTTGCCATTATTGCTGGATATCAGTTACGCCAGCCATATTTGTGATAGTAGTAACTAAATAACTTTTGACATAAGTGCGTTGATCTCGGCTAATGGTGTTTGATGATAAAATGTTGCTTGAAATTATTTAAAATGGGAATCAAATGCAGCTTACCCAGCTTAGTCTGTACTTTTAACTGCTGCACCTAACATTGCAGCAGTTAACCTGCATTAAACTCTAATTATTTTTCACATGTGATGACACTGTTGGTTGATTAAACCAGTAGTTGTTTGTGCTGCAGGCCAATCTAAATGGTGTTGACCTGTTTGTGCGCGTTCTAACAACGGGTTTCTGGCCGTTCCAGTCGGCGGTATCTAAGTGTAACATACCGTATGCACCACGAATGGCATTTGAAGCGTTTAGACGGTAAGATGACGTTTTTGCCATTTCATTCTGTTCTCTGTTTACACCGTGTCCGGAAAAAACATTCCGGACATTTTCAATTGTAACTTAAAGAAGGATAATCAGATTTTAATAATTTTTGACACCAATATTTCTTTCACAAGTTGCGATCAAATGATTGTCCAATTTTCCATCGCACCCATTGTCTGCTTCTGCACTACCCGGGGAAACAAAATCAATGAAATATTGCATTTTTTTCTTATTTCACCTGTTCGGGTTTTCCCGGGTAGTGCAGAAGCAGACATTTGGAGAGGTGGGAACTAAAACGGTCATTTGATGCCAAGTAGTGTCAAAAATGTTTGCACCAAAAATTATTAAAATCTGTCAATCGTTCTTCAAGTCACGGTCAATAATGTTGGGGATACTTTTTGATGTATATTTCGTTCATTTTAACTCATAATTTGTTGGTTCTGTTTTCCCCAAGTAGTGCAGGAACAGACATTGGGTGAGGTAGAATATTGAACAATCATTTGATGGCCAGTTGTGCCAGAAATATTCGTACCAAAAATGATGAAAAATAGGTATCCTTTCTTCAAGTGACAATCGACAATGTTAGGGATTTTTTTTCCGGACACGGTGTATAATAAAGTCTGTGATGGAACAGGTTAATACTGATATACTTTGTTATCAAGTGGCTATCATAATATGCCACTGTGTCGGTCTTGCCTGTCCATTGGTCTGTCTGTTCGTCACATGTGTGCTTCTGACCTCTAAGCGAAAAAATGTAGAAAAACCAGAATTGGTGCAACTGCAAATGTTTTCAGTGTGTGAGTAAAACCCGTGCCACTTATTAGTTCAGAAGTTCAGGGTTAGTGTACAGTCAGAGTGCTGAAAAGGGGTATGAGCTGCCTGTTTGAAATCTTATGTAGTACAGTGTTATTGGCAGCTGGCTGCACACTTTGTTAGCGCTGAATTTGGCAGAAATCATGAATAGGAGAAAATGAATGTTGTCTTTCTTGTTGCTGCTTTATATGGAGTGAAAAGCAGCTTTCATTTGCTGCTACATATATGATTAGTAGTTTGATTTTCAAAACTTGATATTCAAAAGAAGTTAAAGAGCATAGTTTTGAATGAACTGCAGCATTGTCAAGGATACGTTCCATGTTATAATTTGGCCTATGAGCTTTTGTCTTGCAACAGTCCCATGGAACACTCTGCCGCTGTTGCTTCAACAGCTGTCAGACATCCTTTAAACAAAAAACGTTACCTTTAGATTTATATTTATTTGCCTTTATTTCTCACTTTACTTTCTAAATTTTGCTCCATTTTATGTTTGTTGAGCTTGTAAACCCCTGGTACCATCGTGTAAGTGATGTGTTTCTGTATGATATCGATGTGCTGTAGGTTTTACCTGGGCAAGCACAGTGGTCGGCAGCTGAGTCTGCAGCCGCAGCATGGCTCTGCTGATCTGAACGCAACGTTCTACGGCTCACGGCGTGCGGGTGATGTGATCGGCATTGATGTGGCTGAGGAGGGAGGTGCGGCTGGTGGTTTGAATGGCAATGGCTCAAGTAGCTCAATTGGCGCTGCCAAGGGTGTGCGCAAACACATCATTCAAGTATCGACGTACCATATGGTTATTCTGGTTCTCTTCAATCATCGAGATACCTGGACGTATGAGGTGCAGTTGATGATTTACTCTGTGTATTGCATGCAGAATTTATTTCAGTTTATCAGTCAAAACATATTTGTACAGTGCTGTATGTTGCAAACGAATCAAAGTCTTTGATTTTGTGATGTTTAGATTAGTTTTATGTTACTGTGTCTGTATGTATTGACTGTTGGAAATAATTCATTGATTATGTTCACAGTTTTCCCCTTTTATCCTGTTTTTTGTCACGTTAAAACAATTGATACAAACCTCTGGGCCATCGTAGTCTCCACCCCACCCTTTGTGCCTCATATTTGATGGGTTTTTCATCAACGTTGTGCACTATACGGATTTACTTACTTACGTATTTGTCGCTGTCAGGAGATCAAGAATGAGACTGACATACCGGAGCGTGACCTGGCGCGTTCACTGCAGTCACTAGCACTTGGCAAGATCACTCAGCGCGTGCTTTCAAAAGATCCAAAGACCCGAGACATTGAATCGGACCACGTGTTCACCGTCAATGACCAGTTTACGTCCAAACTGTACAGAGTAAAAATACAGACAGGTACTGCGTCATGTGAGAATTTTGTTCAAGTGAATACGGGCATTTTTAAATAAGCACGGTTTTCCAATATTGAGTATCATGGATAACAATCTGGCCTATACGCCTGTGTGATCCTGCAGATACTTGAGATACAAACAGCATTATATATGCAGTGCAAACACTGCTATGTCCACTGAAGGAGGAAGCTTATGTTTTCTGTCATGTCTGTTTGCGATATTGCTCATGAAGTAATGGATTGTTTTTGATGAAGTTCTTTTGAGCAGCAGACTGTGGCTGAGGACTGAGGAGACTATATCATTTTTATTGTCGCTCTGAATCACAACTTGGATCTGGAAATTTGTTGCATTTTAAACATTATGCAATTTTTTTATTTATTGGAATTCTTAGTAGAAGAAGAATAAAAAATTGTTTGTTCATGAATAAAATTCAGTCATGTGCAGAGGATTGAACTTTTCAGATTGATTCTTGTTTGAAGTTTCGATTGTGGATCATTCACAGTGAGATTCACATCTAATGAAACTCGGACAGTTTTCACTCTTCGGCTATGTTTGGTTGATTATGGCAGTGGCCCATTTACTTTGAAAGAGACAACATGTCAGTTAATTGACAAGTAAAACTTGATGCAGGATTGATTAAGTATGAAAAATAGCGAAAAAGTATATGTAAGTTGTTATACTGATTATAAATGTTAACTGAACAGTATGGACCATGGACTGTGCTGATTGATTATCGTGATTTGCTGTTACAGTGGCTGCAAAGGGAGACACAGAACCAGAACGCAATGAAACCAGAAATAAAGTTGATGAAGACCGGAAGCATGAATATCCTTAATGAATGTTTTTCATTTCTATCAGCTTTAATAACCACTTCAGCACATTTACTTAATGCTTGTTACAACAGAACATATTCCTGCCTTACATAATTTATTTTAGCTGTTGTTGCAGAATGCAGATAATTTCAGGCTGTAGGCTGCAGATGTGAATGTTGATAAGGATGTTCTGACGTAATCAATAGATGAATAATACAAAGTCGGTTTGGTTAACGAGTGATGCCATTGAGTGCAGAGATCTGGATGTGTCATTCATTTGTTGTGGTAGGACATGGTATTTTTACATAATTACATTACTGAATTTTTATTCTACTGCATGCCGTATTTGTACTTATTGTCAGTGTATTTCAGACATTTGTGGTGAAATTCTTAACAGTTGTTGATACGATTGAGGCTGCCATAGTCCGAATTATGAAGGCTCGGAAGCGTCTACAGCACAACGTTCTTGTTACAGAGGTGTGTAACAATATTTTGATGTGGTTATTGCCCTTCTGTTTGTCTCTCTGTTCTGTACAAGCTTTTGTCTCAAACATGAAAACACAGGAAAACCAAAATTAGTGTGAGCATGCCCCAGTGCTGGAGTATCCAATGTTCCAATTTTCAGTTCAGTCTCAGGTTTATGGTTAGGATTACGGTTGCATTGCATTTGGCCAGTACGCATAGCGGGGGGGGGCAGATGGAGCATCACTGAGCCGATATCTTTGTGACAAAATAATTGAGCCAAAGTGCTGACTGGATTTTTCATTGCAACTTGTTAGATTTTGCACAGTTTCCGAGTGCTGCTGCATAGTTGTACAATGCACAAGACCACTAAACTGTGAAGCTTGCGTGCACTGCAGTCTGCCATGCTGCCAATTGTCAGGACTGTCTTCTATCATTATCTGTGTTTGCTGCTTATTGATATTCACTGTTTTATTGTGGCATATAAGTGACTGCTGAATGTACCTATTTGTTGTACTCATATAATAAGTGATTAATCTGGCTGCATTTCAGTAGATTCTGCTGCAGTTATTCGTGTGTAGTTTTTGATGTGATGCTGGTGCCAGGTGACGGAACAGCTCAAGGCTCGTTTTCTGCCCAGTCCGGTAGTTATCAAGAAGCGAATTGAAGGCCTCATTGAACGAGAGTATCTTTCCAGAACAACAGAAGATAGGTCAGTTGTGTAACAAATTGATGCTTTGCATTTGTTTATAAGTGTTGAGTTGAAATTGTATTTATACCCCACCTGCCATCGATAGGCAGTTTGAAGACATGTATTGTGTTTGTGTTTGCCTTCATCAATCCATAAGGTTGTTATTTTGGAGTTGATGAATTACCACTGAGCTTTTGTCTTTGATGTGTTTTGAGACAAAGATAAAATGATTGGATTTTGGCTTTAAAGTGCCCAACGTTCAGTTTTTGTATGGTCAGACATGGTGAAATCCCTTCTATGTTTTTGTGGGAAGATAAAATAAGTATCGTCATTTGGGGATAATTAATAGCAAAAATATAGCTGTTGGCTATGACACTGTGAGTACTAGTTGCATGTCGGGTGGATTTAACTCAAGTTGATTGGCTTTGTCCCATTATGATTTGTTTTCAAACACATCTTATGATGTATTTTTAGTTGTTTTCTGTAGTATTTATTCTCATTTTTTATTGTCAAGCACTGCCGTCCAGCACTGGAGGCAATCAAAGCCAAGCCTGGTTAGTACTTGGATGGGTGATATAACTAGTTGGATGTGCATCTTGGTATGTAACCAAACACTTATGTCAACTCAGCTTGGCCATCCTTCTGTGGGTAGGTACAACAAGTACCAGCGAAGGTGGGGTTATAAACAGGCCCCCACCGTGTAATGCACTAGCCCCCTATTGCAAACTGATGATGACTGAGAACTAAGGAAATGGAGATCAGTGTCCCCTTATGGCTTGGGAAGGACTTGACATTTTACATTTATGCAGTAATAATGCATAAGTTTACTCAGTTTAATAGAACCACATAGTCACTGGTTTATTTATTGCAGTTTTCTATGTTGATGAGCTGTGTTTGTAGGAAAATCTATACATATGTCGCATGAGAAGACTGCATCAGTTGATGACTCTGTACAGTGCTTATGAACTGGCTGTAATATCAAGCCGAGATGCTTCACGTGCTGTCTCTTAGTTCTCTGTTCGTGCGAGAAAGTACAGTTTGCTGCATCTGTTGAACGTTTGTGTTAGGTTACACCAATAAATAATCTCGTGCGGGACAGCTGGTTAACACCTGTCCATTGTTGTTCTAACTTTCTGTCATCTGGCCAAACTGTGTAGGATCTACTTTCTCTGATTGATTTGTCTTCATTATGTGCAGCAACCGATGTGTACATAAAACAACCTTTTTGTAAAGATTTGCCATCGATGAGTCATCGTTTAACTTTGCAGAGTTCATGTATTAGGTTGCATATTGGTATCAAAGTGCTATTAATTAGCAGCATGCATCATTTAGAACGTGGGTGAATCTGTTCAGAAAAACTGAAATTGTTAACGTCAGAAACTATGAACCGTAGCAGTTTGAGATATTTAAAAAGAGAAAAGAATAAACAGTAAAAGAGAAACATGAAACTAAGAACTGGTGGTTGCATACTGAAGATGCAGGAGTATGTATCTACACCGTGGGCCATAAAAAATGTGGCATTTTACTTTTGTCCATATCTTCGCCATTTATTGACCGATTTTTAAAATTTTTTGACTGGCACACTCTGCAGACAGTTTGCAATAACGTAATTATTATATATCCCACCAAACAGTAAACGCGTCTACACCATCTTGTGAAATATCATTGTTACCAAAAACCAACAATATAACAAAAATGTAGGTAAATGAAAAAAAAACACTTCAAACCAACATTGCGATGAATGATCCATATGACACTAGACTGTGTTAGACCCACACAGTTTAGTGTCATACAGACCATTCACTGTAATGTTGGTCTGATGTGTTTTTTTCAATTTTACCAAAATGTTTGTTTGTTATTATCGTTATATATGCATATTTCATTGATATTTCACAAGGTAGTTATGGTGTGGTGGGATAAGTAATAATCACCTTATTGCAAGTTGTCCGCAAAGTGTGCCAGTGAAAGAATTTTGAAAATTGATCAATAATTGGCGAAGATATGGACAAAAGTAAAGTGCCACATTTTTGGCCCACTCTGTATTGTGTGTGTACGAATTTTTGTTTGCTTTTAATGATAGTTTTTTTTCGAAATTGTTATCAACAGCACATGTATTGTTCGAACTTTAATAAACTGAAACTGTTTTCTGTATATTGTCTGAAGTCATTATAAATTTAGTTTTAAAAATTATTTTAAGTTTTTATTATTATGTTTTTATGTCCTAACTTGGATTTGAGTTTTGCAGGCTGTGTTTACAAAATTTCAGCCACGCACGTATGATTTGACGGGCCAAGTAGGCAGCATAGCGACATTAACTTAGCATGAAACAAACATGTAAGCCTTATTAGTTGGGATTGTATTATATCAGTACAGTATTAGTTGAAATTTAGCAGCTAAGCTTCCTACCACCTCTACCGTTATGGTTGTGTGATGTTTGGCTATTAAAACCTATTATATTGAAAACCGTTTGGCTATATGCAGTTTTCATTAGAGCCTGTATCATAATGATGAATTTCATACCACAGAATAGAATGGCTTTCGTTTAATCATCATAAAAGTGATAAGATGAAATTATCTAGTTTAAATGACTGATTGGACGAGACATTCATTCGTGGTACGGTACTGCGTATTTCTTTGCATTGTAAATATGTGAGCACAAGCACCTCGGTTTTAGTTTTAGTTTTAAATCTGAATACCAGAGGCAGATAATTATATGGACTACGGACTTGCTGTAGAAAGTATTAGTTGTTTTTTTATACATAACATTTATTCGTCATAACTGACAAGTACAATGTATAATAGACACAGATGCTGAACATAGCAAATAGCGGCAAAACTTACTATTGTAATTCTAACGTACTCGGTGTAAATTTGGTGATCACTTTAGCAATTTATTGGGGATTAACCGTACTGAATTTTATTCAAATTCGTTTAAATTTGACATTTCTGTTGTACGATGTCTAAGGGGTTACTTTTTTGGACACTGTAGTTTTGTTTATCATTAAGCCTAATTGCACAATGCAGACTACAGAACAAACTCGCTTTCGTTTCTTTGTGTTTATGTGGCCGTCTTACAAGCCGCATTACGGATTTGTCTGTCTGTCCCGTGAGGGCTCCTGGCTCTATAAAATTGTATAAAACCAAAGTGACCTGGCTAGATAGGAGTAACTGGTGTGTCGATTTTCAGCACAAAAAAGTTTATCAGACGTCACAAACCTCTAGAGAATGAAGCATGCACGTAACGTGTTCACTGTTCACTTGCGGCTGGATGATCACGCGCTGGCCGATTGACCCCGAGCTGTTCACACGAGTACGCTCGGCCGCTCACATGTCTGTTTGTTTAATGATGGTTAGCGCCGAAATAAAAATCCATTTTTGTATCGAAGTCTTGAAACTGAGCCTAATCCATGGAATCATCTCAACTCGCGACTCCTGTTCAGTTGTCTCGTAGGATCATTTTTCAAACCCCGTCCTTGACGTCTTAAAAATATTTTCATATGCTGCTATTCTGTTACAACTTTATCGTTTCTTGTGTTGGCAGATCGAGGCCTAGCCTACTTTTCTTCAAATCCTCACAGACTTCCAAAAAATGAAACAAACCCAAGCTTTGGGTCGCATTTGAAATGTAGCTATCAAATATATCTATCGGCTGCTCTGTACACGCATTATTTAATTAGTCTAGCGCCTAAAAATTGTTGGCATAGTTATTACTACTTTTTGAGATCGATAACTGACGACAAACTGGCTCAAATTTTGTCGTTTCTCGCTGGGTCTTCGAGATTCTGTCGGCAAGGTGTACAGCTAGACTACATCTAATGTAACCTACAATAGCCTAATTGTGATCACTACAAGTGCATTGCGGTTTGACGATTTGCTGATAAACTTTATGCAGCAGTCCTTGATGGGGATTGTATCCTTTATACTCTCCTACTTTTTACGCAAGGGGCACATTCCGCATCATTTTTTGGTAGAAAAATCTTTGTAAAAACAGCATTTTCAAGTGCTTACTTGCCACACTTCGTAGCCGTTGATGGGACCTGACAAACGTTCAACTTGAGCTCGCAAAGGCTCCGCCACGCCAACATTACTGGAGCAAACTTAGTCTCAGTGTGACGTTAGCTCATGTTTCAATACAAAGTTTCTCACAGAGCCAATTTTTGCGGTGGTTACGGTCCCCTACAGCGCCCCGTGCTAGTGCTGTGACTACAACTTGCAGTAACGTCGCTCTGTCCATTATCCAACATTAGAAGGACGAAGAGCGGCGAGAGCAGTAGGGTCTGTTGAAAGGGCTCGGTCCAAAGCTACCAGCCGCAAACAATTTTACTCCATCCTTGACTCAAAGAACTACTTTTCTGACGACAAAAGTGGGCCAGCTGTCAGTAATTCCAAGTGGCCATTTCACCACTTGAGGGACAAAGTCTGAAACAATGAGCGAGACATGTCTCCTTGATCCTAATGGATCGGCGCCCATGACAGCAGCTTATTAAAAATCGGTGACGACGAAACGTAGGTCGTAGTCAGTCAGTCAGAGCGGCAGTGGAGCGGGTTTGGCCTGACAGACGTAGCAGGCGTTGCCGTAATTGCAGTGCGCGTCGTTCCAACGCCAACTGAAAATCCACAGCATCTGCGCACAGTGCTCGTACGAGTTGGCGTTGTTCGGTTCGTTCACGTTCCAGTTGGTGTAGGCGGGCGTGCGCGCGTTGCCGATGTCACCGACCCAGTGCCACGTCGACGAGCTGTCGACTCCGCCGCGACCACGCACTAGGCCGATCCACAAGTCACAGTGACGTGTATCTGCACACGCGTGTGCAAAGTACCGACAATGCCTTCCAGCGATGACGTTTAATATGCAATATGCCGGGTGGTCCATGAAAAATGTCAGTTGACCCAAACTTTCATATATTTAAGCCTATAACTTTATCATCAAGAAGCCCAGCTGTCGTAAGGTGCGCCGACCGTACCGCATATATATTTGAAGGCCAGCGTCCGATTTCCGGTCGCGGAAAGAAAGAAAACGATTTTCCAGAGTCACTACAGTCTCATACACGCTATAACGACGCTGTTATATCAAACGCTACAATTAACAATTGGATGCAATACGGTTATTCGGTGAAGATGGTGATGACTACGGGCAAAAACTTTGCATTCAAAATTGCAGCCAAACCGCTGCAGATAGGGATATTGTTACTATTGAAAGCCATTATATAAATTCATCATCGCCCTATCCAACGGTGCCATTGTTGACCCGCTACGGCGTAGGCCTACAGTTTAGCCACAACACATGCGCTACAGACGACGACAGACAGACAGATCGTGCCCAAGGCTCGACTTAATGGTGGGACAAAAATTGGCCAATTTTCAACATTTTTACTAGCCCCACTAGTGCCAAGTTAAAATATGAAAAACGTCAGACATAGGAGGTGACTCTACAGAAGCAGCGGAAAAATAATTATAGGCCTATCCCGGTACCTGTCACACATCCGGAGCAGAACCATTCATTTTGCCTCATCGCTATTTTCCCGGTCATCAAATAATGTCTGAAATCAACTGTTTTTGATTAACAATGATAATTCATAAAAATCTGCGACGTATTTAATTTGCCAACAGCACTTATCAGGTCCAAAATTTCTTTGTCGTCACGATTTTCTGACTGAGTCAAAAAGCAGACATAAATTTCTTTAGTGAACTGCGAGAACTTTCAGCCAGAAACTAGCCTTGCCGCAGTTTTTTCTGGGTGTCTAGACATAATTATTTTAACTATTGGAGTAAGTGAATAAGTTGACGCGGTCAGACCTGGGTTTGATCTGGCTTTCATGTTGAGGTATCGTTGTTGCTGCTCTGAGTCGACGATCGTCAGGTCAGAGCCGAGTTGTCGACAACGCTGTCGAGCCATTCGCCACGTCGTTCTCTCTCCCGTCAGTCGATAGCAACTGTCCAACTGGCAAATGATGTTTGTTTATTTAAAGTTTAACAGACTTCGAATTTAGCATCACATTATATTGAAAAAAACGAGATTAGCCTACTTGAATTAGCTTATATACATAATACATGTTGCACAATAGAATGAATGAGAAAAATAAAAGCTAAGACATTTTGTGCAGTTAGTAGCAGTCCGTAAAAAACAGTTCTGTTATAAAATTACAATTGTTAACGTTTGTTCTAACCTGTAGCTGTCTATCATGGCGCCTCTCGTTTGAGTTCATAATCGTATAAGTAGGTAATCTGTTCAGAGTTGTCTAGTAGCCTATGTCTCGAAACAGTTTATTGTCCGCATTCATTAAGAATTTAGCAAGCAGTGCTGAACCAAAGATGTGCAGTTTGCCTGCCAGCCTTCCAGCGCAAATCATTTATAGCAAATGATCATGATGTAGGCCTGGCGTTTAGTTCTACACTGTGTCTCAAAAAAAAGCATGTGACTACATTTTTTGCAATAACTGGAACAATGAATGTCCGATTATAATAATTTTTGGCACACTTATTAATGAGACTATATGTCATCGAATGGTGGTTTCATTTCCCACCTCATCTATTTAGTGCAACTGTCTTACCTTGGG
>Ga0209367_1001952_pt1 | contig 26533 bp, 15 predicted proteins | sample WorMetLIZISLAND2_FD_187412 | JGI IMG/M metagenome (GOLD analysis project Ga0209367, IMG submission 187412) | Marine gutless worms symbiont microbial communities from Max Planck institute for Marine Microbiology, Germany - Olavius geniculatus... ... | reverse complement strand
CCCCTATTCCAAACTTCTGGATCCGCCACTGTACCCTCTTAGCCAATAAAATACGAATTAGACCGATCCTATTTGACGTGACGTTGTACGGTTGTATAGCTTTATTGCTGGCGTTTATTGCGCATTCTACGTTTTTACTGCACGTAACAACATCCACAAAACACGTTATAAAATTTCACGTATCTTTTTAGATTGCATACCCACGTTTAAAGCTGTTCAGCACTCATAGTGTGTGACATTAAAGCTTGCGTGACGCCCAAGCCTCAGTCAGAATACGTTTACAAGACTAAAAAACAATTAGAAGCACTAGGAACACTCGGAGATCACAGACCTCTGCGAGACATCCGTTTTACTTCATGCAGTGTAACTTATAATACGAGTGCCGAGTTTAAGCTCATTATGATAGCCGTTCGTGTTATAGTCCTGAACTGCTGATGTCTACTACTAGTAAAGTAAACCTACTTCTAATCAAACTGCTATTTCATAAGCAAAAAGTCATGTAAACATTTTTGGACAGATCGTGATCCTAATTGTTGCCGGAATTTAACCAATTTTTCCATCGGCTACGCCTCATACCTTTCAACAGACTGTAAAAAATCTGCTCGACTGTCTTTTGTTTTTTTTAATAATCTCTAAAATGTCATCCACATATCGCTTCCACAATTTTGGCTTGCATTCAACTGGAACTGATGCGATCGCTGACTGTTCTAAGAATTCCAAATACCATGTAAAAACTGCGACAAAACTTATATTGGAGAAAAAGGCAGAGCTTTCGGCGTACGTCTTCAGGAACACCGACAGGAAGTCACACAACGTGATGTAAAGACCTACACACAAAGCATCAGCAAATCCGCAGCAACAGAGCAAAACAAGTCAGCAATCACAGACCACGCCATCTCTCTCAACCACGTCATAGACTGGGACCACGCCAAGGTGATCGATAGAGAAAGCAACAGAATGGACCGGTGGATCAAAGAAGCGATGCACATTAGAAAAGAACAAGGCAAGTCGATGAATCAAGACGAGGGCTCCTACCAACTTCCACACATCTATGACTACTTACTGTCCGCCGCAGCTACACTTGGTGGACAGTCGTTCGGACGAAGGCAGCAGCGGTTGCCGAAACGTCAACAAAAATAATAATAAAAGGTTGTAATTTGATGAATTTGCTGTAACTTATTATAACATTCACGGCCGCTGCAGTATTTTTTGTAATCTTGCCAATGTGTCAGGATTTGCTTACTTACTTACTCTTAGAGACGCACTGGAATCACTTGCCTGGTAGGGCATGCAGACGGCGATGTAGCGATTGATGCCGACCAGGACAGTCACCCAGATAGTCGACGTCTGCACGATAAAGACGAAGGGCAGAAGGTGCACTAGCGCCACCTGGTAGCCGTAGTTGTGGTACGAATAATACCAGCCGGTGTAGTCGACCAGATTCGGCATGCAGAAGATGGGCACGACCGTGATCAGCATCAGAGTGTCAGTAATCGACAGCACCTGCAGCAAGATGTACTACTGACAATCGCGCCCCGAGCAAGAACTAATCTATCCGTGTTTGTATTCGCCGGCCGAGAATTAGTTAATTATTTACTGTGGACAGGCGACTGCAGACTCTGCGACCGACGCGGCTACAGACACGATATATCATAGGAAACACGTGCAACTGTAATAATCTGATATTCCTAGCACGACGTTACATAATCCCACTGGGGCCTTCGTGACTTGGGTTCTCGGAAAGAACGAGGATGTCCTCGAGCTTAAAAATGACGTGGAGTTTGAGTAATTAGCAGCAGTGACTTACGACGTTATGCCCTTAGTCTGTAGCACTACAGTTTCCCTTATAACAGGCAATGTAACCGGATAAAGCCTATTCTGAGGGATGCAACCAAAAATATTTTGATCAGCACTGCATGCGAGTTGTAAAACAAGTAATTTGAGAAAATCTCACGTGACGCGCGATAGCAGCGGTCCTGCCACCTCGGCAATTAGTGTACAGCAATAAGATATTAATGCGTCTTGAAAGAGTACTTAAATTTGAAGCCTCCGTATAGAAGACTTCTTGAATTTAAAAGATCAAAACTTAGCTTCTTACAAATGTACGTCCTATGCTAAAATGTCATACGCAGGTTGTCCAGGTCCATCGCCAGCCATTTCGGCGCAGTTCACTCTTAAAATGTGTGTCGCAGCCGGAAATCGCAAAAAAATCACTAAAAGCTTTTATTTTGGGAATTCAAGGTCATTCAAGGTCATTGACGTTTACACCAATAAAAAGCTTGTCACTGTTGCTTGTTTTGATAAGCAGCATGTCTGTGCCTATCTGCAATCGTTTTCACGCTATACGAGATAATTGCGGTAAAATAACCACTTTTTAGGAAGGTAGCCGTCTTTGACGCCTGCCTGCGACGGCCTCCTTGAACCTAGGGGGTCGGGACTTGAACTGTTAAAATCTACGTTGAGTGCTAAAAATTTCATACGCAGATTGTCTTGGTTTATTTCCAGCCATTTCGTCGCAATTCAGTGTTAAAAAGTGCGCTGCATTCAAAAATTGCTTTTAAAAATTCACTAAAAGCCCCGTATTAGGAGGTTCAAAATCGTTCGAGGTCATCGATGTTGATAAATCTAAAAAGCCTGTCACCAGTGCTTGTTATAATAAGCAGCATGTCTGTACCTGTCTGCAACCGTTGTCACGCTACACGAGCTAATAGCGGTGAAATAACCATTTTTTAGGGAGTAGCCGTCTTTGACGCTCGTCTGCGACGGTCTCCTTAAACCTGGGGGTCGAAACTTGGACTGTTAAAATCTACGTTTAGTGCTGAAAATTTCATATGCAGGTTGTTTTTGTCTATCTCCAGCCATTTCGTCGCAAATCAGTGTTAAAATGTGCGCTGCATGCAAAAATTGCGAAAAGTTCACTAAAACCTCTTTTTAATGGGTTCAAAGTCGTTCAAGGTCATCGATGTTGATAAATCTAAATAGCCTGTCATCATTGCTTGTTACGATAAGCAGCGCTTTTGTACCTATCTGCAATCGTTTTCACACTAAACGAGCCAATAACGGCAAAATAGCGTTTTTGGGGGTACCCCTTTTTGACGCCCTCGTTCGAGGGGAATTTCTGCATCCAGGGGCACGAAATTTTGTCACAAAAAATAAGAGTCTTTGGGGCAGCCGACAGACAAGATTTTGTGATTTTATGTGTCGCCGTTTGCAGGGTGTGACGGACGGACAGGCGCCCAGGCCATGGCTAAGACGCGCGAAGTATTCTGCTGTCGCGCGTAAAAATCAGCTCGGTTACGTAATCGATCTATTTGTCTCACTATCGTGGCGACGTTGACCGATCAGCACGCTCCGCCAGCTCCAGTTTTGCAATTCTGTAGTTTGATTGAAGACTTTTTTGCGCGCAAGTTACGCCCGCAGTGGGAGTCGCAATAAGTCACAATCTTCTGTGTCGTTCTCCAGACGCGTCGTTTTTCTTGTCCTGCATCTTGAGCGGATGAAAATGTGTATGAGCCTTTGCATGGCAAGCTGCTGGCTGCCACTTTTTTCCTCTCTTCGACCCCACAGACCGCCAGTTGCTCATGATTTTCGCAAGAGTGTTATTTTTAAACTGTCGAAACGCCATCCCATGCCCACCGAAAAATATCGGCGTCTTTTACACGTTCTGCATAGTACTGCTTTCTTGTACTACTTTCTTAATATTTAATCTACTGACCACTGACACCATTTTGACCATTGTAAAGTTTCTACATTCTTTAATCTTAATAGCATACGGATTATCTTGCAACGACAGGTTTCAACTGTCACTTATTTTTTGGCAGAGTCCAAATGCCGAACGAATTTTGGTCCATTTTGGGTAACAAAAATTCCCCACCGTTTACGTTACAAAACGCATGCAAATTTTATTCACCCGCGAGCAAATTACAGACGAGAATATTTGCGTGCATTAGATAGTATTGAGCTACATTTTTTTGTTCTGGATAAGCTATCTCAGTGGCACGGATTGCATGAACCCTCCGCGTCTAGCTGCGTATGCATATTAAGATCAGTGTTGATGCATTCAGTGTTTATGCGACCTGGAAGAGAAATGTGGTGGAAGTCTTGATCTTGTCTCGATAGAAGACGACAAACGACGTGATGTTGCCGATGGTACCGAACACCGCCAGCAGTCCGATGTAAACGGTGTTGATGACGAAGGAGTAGAGAATGCAGCCACGTGTGCTCGGCTCTGTCGGACAAGAAAGCTCATCGTCGGTCGTCGTCGTGTTCGCACTTTCATCCTGCAAGCTTGTTGCCGCTGCAGCCGTCGTCGACTCCATTGACCGGTCTAACAACACAGTAAGTGGATAATATGATGACGATTAAAAGCGACACAGCAACGTATTTACCGATCCACTAAGCTGGCCATAGGGCGGTCCTGATTTCCTTAGCCCTCAGACACTTACTGCAGTTTATACTGCAAGACCACGGCTTTGTGAATAGTCGGCAGTCACTGGAGCCGACTGTGGCTCTCCCCCTCTCTCTCAGACGCTGTTCTGTTTTGTTCAGGCAGTTGAAATTAAGAACAACCAGATGACGTTTATTATACGAGCAGAATCAGTAAAATGCGACAGTACATTAAGCGCCGTATGTCTGTGGTTGGTCTGTAAAAAAACGTTGTTAGTGTCAGTGAGCGTGTAAGTGCTGTCGCATGTCGTCTAATCGCGATAAAAGCAGCAGGTGACGACAGACAACGTAACTGATACGTGGTCTAGTGACGGAAAGCCGACCGGTGACTGCTTCGTCGTATATACAGTGTACCTTCCGCGCAGCTGCAAAACAGCTGAACGGTGGACACAATATTCCCGATACAATGCGTCTTCAAAGACGTATCGCGCTCGACATAAATATTCCCAATATAGATGTACCGAAGGAATAGAATTGCCGTGGGAATGGGATTTCTACAGGAATGACGAAAATGAGAATGTAAAGCACATTTTCGCGAAATTGGTGGAGTGAGAACAATTCAGGTAGAAACGGAAATTCTGAGAAATGTTTGCTTGAAAACAACAAATGTCAAAAAGGTTAGGGAGCTTGTGTGGTGGTTTGGTCCCATATTTGAGCGGCACAAAAACATGGCCAAAACCACATTGGGTTTATTTCACAACACTTATTACATGCTCTCAGTAACATGAGAAACAACAAAATTAGCAACAGCATCGCCCGCGGTTTGGTCTGCCGTCGTGCATTCCGGTCATTCAGCAGACCGTATGGAGGTCACAACGTAACGGTGTCGTGTGCGCGTCGCGCCATTTCTGGCCGAAAACTGCCGCCGGGCGATTTGGACGACGTCGCGTGAGCATTGCAAATAACTGCACAGGCGTGAGACCGCACACCTCGCCATCGCCAAGTCATTATCAGCCTCGTCATTATGCAGTGCTCGCTTGCTCACCTTCCAACCTGCAGAAAGTGCTTGATGCGTTAGTGCTTGATGCGTTATTATAAGCCCTGTCAAGTGCTCGTTACCATAGCAACGAGATGTTGCAGCTGACTGCTCTGCAGTCGTTCATGCGCCAACTGCTAGAAAAAGATTGCAAATAATGTTCTGTAGTTTTGCTAATAATTTCCGACCACCGAAGCACGCTTATATTGAAACTTTTGTCCATGATATAAAATACCGTATCTTGACCGAACATTGGCCGATTCAAAAATTTATTTTACTTACAAGTACGCCAGAAATGCTGCAATACTGCAGATCCCAACACACATTAATCGTGTCACGACATAACCGAGTGAAATATTTAAATTTTCTAAAAAGTATGCCAGTAAAATTGGTAATATTTAATTTTCAAGAGTATGGTATTCCTTTTTGGTACATTTGTGATATACCTTACATAACGTTGCAACTCGCGAATAAAGTCTAAACTACAAAGTTTCTTACTTACTCAATGCAATTCTGTCGGCGCTACTGCATGGCGTTGTTATGCTGCCATTTACACATGCTGCATTAAAGTTAATATCGCTTCCAATTTCCAAGAAAATGACATCATCTACACTTTGCTTAGTTTTTGAAAACCTTTCAACGCAATCTATTTTGCTATGCTACTGTGTTTTCTTGGTGCTGATTATAACTTTTTATAGCAAGAAGTTACGTAAAATTGTGATAAATTGTAATAATCCTATGATAGTTTTTCTTACCTAATTCGAGGCTTTGTAGTGCAAGTCTAAGCTTTTTCGGCGCATTGCACATCCCGATGTACAGGCCTAACTAAACATAGCTGCGACTTCTCGCAATTCGCATAGGAAATTGCATAGCTGGCTTTATTGCATAGCTACGCGAGACCCAAGAAGTCATGTCGAATTTCTACTAGCAGTCTCGTTGGCTCAGAATCTCTCCGCGAAGTGATATTATAGTGTAGCTAGGCCTATTTGTTGCGCGGTCGTGGTGTGATTGCAATCCAACTGGACAGCTCTGCGTTTTGTGAACGATGCAGTGATGCGACGGTTGACTTGAACAAACCAACTAGGTACTACTTCGTTGCAGTAGTCGACTCCAGTCTGTTTGCTACGAGAGCAGACATGGAGTATACAGTCTTAAGTTACGTCAACTGCGTCAAATCTACTGAAGACGTCGGATAGGCTGAGCAGGAACTGGTGACTATGTTGCAGAGTTGTCCGTGGTTCCATTTCATCGACTCAGCCCCAACCAAACCCATACCCAACCCAACCCCCATGCAACACATCATTATCATAGACAGCATCATCACAATCATAAACGTTTCTCGTTGGAAGTACTCGCCTGGGCCGGTAATCAAGTAATTATTGCTTTACAACGCAAATTTACATACATATGTATGTACACGACATCTGTTATTAGCCGACCGAACTTACATAACGGTCGAGATTATGGTACGAGTTGTCGTTTGTCTGTCTGTCGTCGTCTGTAACGGATGTATTGATATATTGTGACTAAGCGTTAGGTCGTAAAGGAAAACTTTTTATGCGAGTAATTAGTTTTGTGCTTTAAACCTAAAAATGCAAAATTTCAGCTATCAGCAAGGGCAACATTTTAAAATTCAAAGTCAAATGGAGAAAGGTAGGAAAAAAATGAGCTTTTTTCAACGGAAAAACTCGCCATATCTCGAAAACGGTGAGAGATACGGCCAATGTTACTATTAATCAATAATAGAAAGTGGCATACGCCCTTTCAGATAAAATAAAAATCATCGACCTTAGATAACCTTAAACGTCACTAACAACCAGTACGGTCGGCTATTCTAGCGACAGCTGGGCTTCTTGTTTTGCAAATCTGCCATTTCAGACCCGTGACCTAAACCAACTAACCAAGAACAAAACTCTCGACCTACTACCAACCGAACTCAACCAGTGGGTCAACCCAACCCATGGACAACTCTGCTATGTTGACGCGTCGCTGTGTTGCGAGGCTTGGAGTCAGGCCCGGAACCACGCTCACGCTCGGTCGCGCACAACATTCTAACGAGACTAACGACACGCACCTCGTTAGCAGAAATATTATGTTCTCGAGGCCAATGCACGCGTGATATGAACCACATTAGCCCAGTTTTCTACGGATTCAGTTGCAAAAATCTACAGAAGCGCAACAGTCGCCAACTAGATGGCAGTAGCACGTCGCTGTAGGTGATCACTCGTGAACAAACGTCACATTGGACATTCTAATGGGGTGTGTCGTCAGCGTGAAGCTGACTTCCCATCCGATAACTGGTCAACTATAGGGATATAGACATTATAGTACTTCACTTTCTAGAGTGTTATTTGTACGACAAGTCCAGGACCGCTGACAACAGTAACGTTAATACGCTCTACGCAGTTGTGCAGCTTTTTCTTGACGTTCAAAGAGAACAGTAGAACAGTGTCCTTTATATTGTGTACATGACAAGAAAAACGGTTCGAAGCAGCAAAGTCGGCGAAGCGAAAGCGCTCTTCCAAAAAGAATTCGTATGTACTTTGTAGTTGATGCTGTTGCTGAAAAAACAGTTAAAGTATCCGAACCGTGGTAGTACATCTTGATATGCCTAGAAAACGTTTTTACACGCACAGCTTTTAACAAAGTTTTGGTGAAGGATTGTTCTAACATCGTCAATCCGTATTCAATACACGTTGCATTAATTTATCATACCGTTTGCACAAACCCGTTCTATACCCGTGCCATTGTCACGCCGACAGTATTGTACTGGACGTCGCTCGCTGCCCTTTTAAATCTACGCCGTCGACGCCGATCGCTTTTGTCGTGTTAATTGGAGAACGCGTGGCACAGCTTACTTACTACATGCTTACACGTCTGTCAGCCGTCGAATACAATCGGCGCCCGACGACATTTCGTCATATTGCCAGTGTATGGCTATTCGGTGTAGCACGAAATCTTCGTCCGAATGCCACGTCAACATGGACTTCCGGACGGCACGTTACAGGACCATGGTTGCCGTAAAATATATATCACAAACCCAGTGTTAACATAACAACTGGCCTAGCGTGGTGTGGTGGCGATCGGCATCACGATCCGAATCAAGAAATATTTTAAAAGATCCCGAGTTGGTAGGTACGGTATTATTCAATAGCGTTAACTCAAGACTGTTCGACTGCAAGGTGACTGAAGTAGTCATCAAGTAATACGACGTCGTGTACGAAACAATCATTCTGCCAGGGCAAGTCATCTGTGCAGTTCTTGATGCCTTTCGGCAATCACTGTATGTGTTTTAGTTTCTTTTGTAAAGTGCATTTTACTTAGTAGATATGTCGACGTGGTCTTGTAATGTTGTGATGTAAGTGGCCTTGTAGCCCTTTTGCTTATTACCTCCGCCAAGGAGGTTATGTTTTTGCCACAGTTTGTTTGTCTGTCTGTGTGTTAGCAAGATAACTCAAAAAGTTATGAAAGGATCTTTCTGAAATTTTCAGGGAATGTCAAAAATAAGAAAAACTACAAATGATTCAATTTTGGGGGTGATCCAAAAGGAATCCTGGATTCTGGATCACTTTTAAATTTTCGTTAACATTGAATCAATATGCTTGGCGGAGGTCTGCGCTCTCCGAGTGCTTTTCTAGTTAATAATTGACTGATTGATTTTTTACAATAAATTATAATTAACGCAATGTATGTCTGCAGTCACTGCGGAAGGTTGTTCTCCTCGGTGGCTAACATATTGCCAAGTCTACTAGTGTGTCATCAGTACACTTACGTTAACTATGCCATCTGTCATTATAAGTGCTTGTCCGCTGAGATTAACATTATATCCAGGCAAGGCAAGCCATATTTGCACACGATCCTCGTTAGCAAGAATAACTACTGCACTCGGTGATCGTCGGAATGCCGGGAAAAACTCCCTCGCCGGTTGCAGTGCAGGCGGGTCAACAGTCTTCTAGCAACTGAATATGATTGATAGAATTTCAGGGGCTCACTTTACATCTCGTTAAGAGACAACCAAGCATAGTCCGACGACTGTATAGTGGAAATGACCATGGGAATGGGATTCCCAGTGGGAATGGGAATCCCATGGGAATGGGAATTGACGACAAAATTGAGAATGGAAATGCGAAGGAATGGGAAACATTCTGCATGGGAATGGGAATGGCCCTTATTCCCATGGGAATAAACTCCCATTAAGGAATGCAGACCGAGGTATATTTTTTAAACCCGGGTTTATGGGTTTGACGGCCTCCAAACCCGGGTATCCGGGTTTGAAGACCGTGTATCCGGCGGGCAGCCGGTAGTTACTGACACTTACTGTAGTGTATTCCTACACAGTTAGGTTTACTTCTTCTTCTTTGGGATACGTGTATAGGCTTTGAACGCAGCGGCCTGTTTTCAGCCAGAAATCACTGCACCACGCTATTACCTGGTAAATTATAGTACATTGGCTGAAGGTTTCTGCAAAGATGCGCCAAATATTGTATGTATTGTTTGGCTGACGCGCTCTGGCGCTATGACAGCAATCTTTTTCACTCAGACGCTGCAGAGTCTGTCTGTTTGTCCTTTGCGGTGTGCCATTTGCGTTTCGGCACAAGGGTGTGCCCTATTGGACGGACGGAACGCGTGCTAGTAGTTTTTTTTCTTTGCGCGATCGCCGCCGCTCGTCGCTTCGATCAACACGGCCGTTCGGGCCAAAGATGACATAATCACCCTCTTTGGCACTCAGCAGCAGCAGCAGTGCATACTGCATACCGTAAAACTTCTAATTTATTTTTTGTCACATGATGTCGGAGATCGCTCGGCAGATCGCCGTGATATTTTGCACCGTGATAGAAAATAGGCAAAATTTTGAAAATTAGATCCAAAAGTTAAAGGCCTCATCCCCATGGGTTTTTTTCAAACGCTATCTGTCTCTGTGTCTGTCCGAACGAGATATTATTGACACGCTACAGCAATGCTGTAGGCGTCTTACACGGTTGTCGTCCGTCGTCGTCTGTCGTCTTCTGTAACGGGGGCCCCCATGTAGATTCCGTGGGCTAGCTAGCCAGTGCAGGGCTAGCTAGTCAGTATAAAGAGTCTGTCAGTCAGTTGGACTTAATAATTTAGTTGTTCAGAAAAACAACGTGAAGTTGGGCTGCAGTCCTGATGTTGAAATTTAATTGAACGAACGAATATGTTACCGTTTAGTGTAACTGTTTAGTGTAACTGTCGACAAATAAAGTTGTGCTGATAACAAGATCGGATCGGTCAACAAATGACTAATCGATCCACCAGCACCACCACACCCAAGGTACACGCAGCGGTGGCGGCATCTCGCCTGCAAGCGATCGACCACATTGACCGCTCACGTTGTTTTACAACTGTAACAACGTCGTCGTCGTTACGGAGGGCGTAATGAGGAACTCATATTGGTACCTTTGTCAGTCTTCAACGGATTTTCAGACTGCGGAAAATCTGCGACAAGCTATCCAATCCAACTGCGCTTTAAACACGTCGCTGAACTACCACGTGAAACGCGAATGATCGAGCTGGTGTGTTTTGTGTGCACCGACTTGATTCGGCCATAATCTTGCCAAGATGTGAACTACCAGAGTCTTGCGTCTGGCACAGAGCAGCTGTGGTAAGAGATTAAGTTAAGTTCTGTCGATTTAGACTGCAGGATTGATGAACATCACAGTGGTGGCGTAATCCGATTTCAATGCGCCGTCTATCACCATTAGCGACTGACTAAACTTCAGTCTTGCGCGAAAAAATCGTTTTGCCGCAACGTTTTATTCTTTCCTGCAACAGCAGCCACTCTCCGAACTTTTCAGCGTAGTTAATGTGAGTAGCGTTCAGTCATTAAACTGATGAAATAAATTAATCACCAACATTTAAGCAGTTATGTCTCATTCTTAGATAACTGTTTGCTTCGGTCTTTTAGCAGGCGTGTCTTTAAAACATTTCAAGCTAAGAGCTCCGTGAAAAAATGATCTGTACGATACCACCTTGTCCTACTTGGTCTACAAAACAATGAATTTGTAGTTGGTTTTACTGGCTAAGCATCAGCTTATCTCAAATAATCACATTTTTAGTTTATGGGCGTTTAGTTTACTGTTGTTGTGCTTCGGTCGGTTCATTTTTTGAAAACTAACATTTTACAAAATAATGTAGCGACGTGTTTTGGGTGCGGTGGGATTTTTAATGACAGTTTTATCGCAAATTTGTAAAAAAAATCAGCCAGTGAAAAAATTTTGAAAATCTGTTAACAACTGACAAAGTTATCGATATGAGCTTCGTGTACTACTTTTTGGACCACCGTGTGCATGTACTGATGTACATTATAACTATGTATCCAACGTCAAGATATAAAATTGGCAGCAAAGTTTAGCTTTCTGTGGCCTCCATTGTAAAACAGTCTGTGCGATTTATAGTTTGTCAAAAAATTATAGGCCCTATAATGCTAGGCCTACATGGATGGAAGAGAAACAAGACTAGGCTACTGCATGTTTTATCATTTTCACTAAATAACAAGTGGCATTATCGAACCAATATGTCACTTTAGCCAGCGTGCAGTAAAACTAAAACAAAGGTTAAGTTTTAGGTTTATTAGATGCGGTTTTGTTTTAGTTTTCTTTAGTTTTTTTGTCATTATTTGCGAAATTGTAGGCCTACTTCTTTGAACTAACGACGCGTCCACTCACGGTTCTAACGAGGATAATTTAGCGGTGTCGCTGAGTTGCGGGAGTGCGAGAATTACCTTGATTTGCTCACTAACTTAAGAACCACCAAACAACTTGTAGTAGAAAATGGCTGAGGCCCAATATCGTATGTTTCTGTGTTTCGAATGGTTCAAAAACAAAAGTCAAAACAACTGAAATGCGGCGCATTTCTTCATTTTTATTGTTCAATTCCGAAAGCACTAAAAATCAAGCATTCCATTAAAAAAAGTTGTTAAAATCAGCTACCTTACTACAAACCAAAAAATAAGCTTATCTTGAATAATCTTGAATGTTTATTTTACTTTCGTCTACATTTATAGTTATTTAACTTAAATATTATGTAAACTTCTATATTGTTTTGTGTTTTTTTTCGCTGCGGTGTTTCTGTTTTTCTTTCTGTCTGGCTATATGTTTTTGACAAAAAACGTGCTTATTAAATACATTGTCACAGTTCAGCAGACGAAGAAACGGACTATCAAGTTCTCTGCACAAAAAAAAACAGAGCTGACTGAATAACATTTCCTCGGCAATACACGTGCCAAATAATCACAGTGGATTCGTTGACCCTGGACAAACAGAACATTGCTCATTAACCGAGATAATGCTGACATTATTACGGTTGTCACACTGTCAATTACATCAGTTTGTTACTTGTATCAAGCCTTCAAGATTTTTTGATGGAGATGCCCACCGATCGGATTCGGATCCAGTTTTCTAAATTCACATTTAGATTTGGATTCAGGATTTTTCGACAAATATATTATTGTATTTATATTATTTTAATTTTTGCAAATATCCGCAAATAATACGCAGTTCCTGGCATAGCTATGAACTTTGTGTGCTTTCCAGTTTGCGTTATACATGGCGAAAGCGCAAAATATGCACATACGTACTTTGAAGTAAATAATAATCGAAACAGTTTGTTATAGACTCTAAGTCTAATTTTAACGCATTAATATGTTCCCGTGCATAAGAAAGAGGGAACAGATATCAAAAAGTCACAATGTGTTTGAAAAGGTGACGCAAAATTTAGGGCCTTAAACTACAACAAATAGGCCTAGAGACCTAGTGATTCGATCGGTAGGCCTAAAGCAAAAAGACAGTGGTCATTAGGCGGCGGTGTAGGCCTACATGTACACATCAAGTGGTGGTATATAGTCATTATTTTTGTCGTCGACGTATCATTAGTTGCATCAACGAGATCGTTTATAGCCCACTCCACCAAGCTTAATGCACGCATCGAACAGTATTAGCTATCAATTAACGACGTTACTTTATCCCGTCAGCGTACTGCAAACGTCGTATTTGTGCATCCATGCCGTAATTACATGTAAAGTAACAACACCGAGTAAATTATTGTCTATTAAGGCACCGTAAGTGCTCTTTGATCGAGCGCTCGAACAGAGCACATTGACTGACAAGGTGCTGAGCCTTCGCCTTCCCAAACGAAACAACGAAAACCAACGAAGCACCCTTCGTCCAAACGAAATCCACTGTTGAATAAGAACTATATCTCTGTCCATTTACGGTCATTTCACGAAGACTCTTTCGTCGGCAACCCTTCGTTTAACATGAACTCATTACCAGCATGGGCAACCGCTTATCTTTCGGGGCCGAAGGTACCCATGAAGCTGAGATCTTGCAATCACCCAGTACGAAAGACGAAGCGAAAGCAGCGGGTGGTTACATTCTGCCCGGGAAACTTTCACGGTAATTCTGCTTTTTTGTGTCTTTTTGTTTTGGAGTAAAACACCGTACGCCATAGACAGACTGAGAGACACGATGCGTAATGCGGCCTATAGGGCCTAATACGGCAATATAATAACGCGAGACTCAGCAAAGTCAATATCGTTTAGTTTGTACAGCGTGAGCTTAAAAGTGATACCATCTTGGTATTTGAGTTTTCCCTTAATAACTGCATTATATTTGTCATTTTTGTTCACTTTACACACCTTTTTCGTAAAATTTTATTGTTCTTCGCTTGCCAATGTTAACAGGTTTTGTTCTATACGAACAAATGGTACCTTCTTCGCTGTTTGATTAACAATCAAATAAACGAGCACCTTAAACTGTAAATAATTAATAACAAATGTTAAAGTTGTCCACTCAGTATAAATATCTGGTATTTTGCAGTTTATCTGGTATTTAAGGTGTTACGTTTTTGGCCCGCACGGTACGTTGCTCGACATAAGCCTACGTCATCTCTCAATACCATAAACATACGCACGAACAAGCTGGGCAATAGGTCATTATATACGTCCTGCATTAACGGCTTTCACCTTATCTATCCATTCATTAGAGAGCGACGATATCCATAAAAACAATAAAGTGTGACAACACAAATGCATAATACACACACAGAAAGAGCACGAAAAATGATTTACTTTCTGGACCACCTTGCATATAATTTGCAAAAATAAAGGTCAGGTATTTGTCACAGCGCCGCTTACACGAGTCAGACTCGTGACCAGAAGCGCTTTACAATATCGGAAGTGGCAGCTGAATGGCATCAGCTGCTAATCATACTGCGACAATTTATTGCCCGTAGGCCTACAAGCTAACAATTGGACCCGGGAGCAGTCAGCACACATACCGTACCACCATGCGCTTCAGCTATACGAGGGTTTCACTTCGTAGCTCGTAAGCTACTATGCATTTCCCGTTCCACTGAGGATAGGAGGCTGAGTTGACCTGAGCACATAGCAAGTTAGCAATAGCTCAAGGTTGCTTGCAAATGACCCGCGATGAGATTCGAACAGCCAATGATTTGTCTGCGTTAATTTCAAAGCAGCCTGCTACTTTGGATATTAGCAACCCCACGACAAAAACCCTAATACCTAGAGAAGGGTTAGCGTTGTAGAAAGTCTTGTCGAAAGGGATTTGTGGGGAGTTAGTTGAAAACTCTCAACTCTGCTATACAGGGTGCCATCTCATTGCCTCATCGGCGACTATTAGATAAATCTCACCTCAGCTTCAGTTTACCGGTGGTCGCCATATGGTTAGCCGGGCCACTTATAGCTCTCCAAGGATTTAAGACTTCCCGGGCAGAAGTTTTCTTAGGCTAAATGGTATCCGTAACGCCCACAACAGTGTCAAAGACTCAGACCACTGACAATAAATTTTGCCTTTAATTTTTTATTACCGCGAGAAGCAATAGCACTAAAAGCTATAATAGATCAGTTGCGACCGAAGATCGTACAGAATTTAGCTTCTTCCGTTGGTAATAAAAATAAACAATATTGTAGGTCCTATGTCAGTTTAGCGCATTTGCTGCCTTTCAGCCAGCATTTTACCACAAGTTTTGAGTTATTGTTAAACATTTTTTATATTAAAACACTTTTCAAATATTTGAAATTGTATTCCAAAGCATTCGAATATCTATTTTAAAGACCGGTATTTAAGTGCTATTGTGTGGCCGTCCAAACAGGCCGTATTACGTGTCTTGCTCGTCTGTCTGTTTGTCTGTCTGTCCCGCACGTGCTCTGCATTTGCTGCGTTGTCGTTTTCTGCTGCTCAGTTATGCGCTGCAGCACGTGTTGCGTGGTGAAACGAAGTCTAACTAGCAGAGCTTAGGCTATAGATACGCATACAGAATAAGCTGTGTGTCCGCCGATCCAATAGTCTGGCGAGAGACGACAACAGTAGAACGATATTGCGAAACATCGACATGCACCGACTCGCGCTGTCCGTCCCCTGTCTAGCCATCTAAGACCATTATCCAGACACTCAGCGTGATCGAAGTCGAGTAGGAGAGCTTTAACGCCAACCACCGCAATGGGGGAAATACGGTGGGTCAAAGAAAAAATTTTCCCTCATGCCCCCGTCAAAATCTGTTGGATGTATTTGCCCAAAATTCTGCCACTGAGCAGCCTTCGATGCCCCCTACAAAATGTCAAAATTTGGTGCACATAGAGGCCATAGCTTTTCGGCTAGACAAAAAATGGGTTGAGCGAATGCCAGGTCATAGCCTCCAGAAATTCCTCAAGCACGAAGTAAGCTTGACACTCCTCTCACACTCGTACAAGACGAGGACGACGATGACGTTATGCCACAGGTAGACGTGACAACGTGGTAGTTGTTTTAGAAGTTGGCTACGGAGGAGAAAGTTGCTGCGTTGTGTGTCCAAGTTGAGCAAGCGACACGGTTCGAGTGCGCTAAGCTATTGCGGCGCAAGTCCGTACAGACCTTGTAAGACAAAACAGTGATAACAGTGTATTATTTCACCAGCTCGTCTCAACGCAGGGATCAGAACAAAGACTCCGGGCATCATATCGTTCCACTCTGAAGCGTGCGATCTTCAGACGACGTTTCAATCCCACGGTCTCGACGCATGCATTTTGTCGCCTAATTCGTCGTCGTCGTTGTGTCGTCCGCCAGAATGTCCAATTTCCAGCATAATGCAAGGGTTACGTCGCGCACCGAACAGCAGATGCACTTGTCTTGCGTTGCAATGTGTTGCGCGTTGCTGGAAATTGAGTTTTACGAAGTGCACTCTAAGAGACGCATGTATGTTTTTGTTCATCGAAAATCTTGCGTAATAATTGCGTGTAATGCAACGCGGCTATCTGCAAGTTCCGCAAGGAATAAACCAACATCAGACGCGTGCGAGAGTGCGCCTGCAGACAGAGCAGATAGACAAAATTTGTTACATCTCGTCTGAACAAGCCGCAAGTGTGGTAATCATCCATAAAAGACACCAATTCGACTGTAAGTGTAAGTGTTGTTGCGTTCAAGTGGGAAATAATATGCTAAAAATAGTCATGAAAAAGTGATGAGAACGGATGAAGAGCTTTTGACCTTAATTTTCTGGTCAGATGTGCCAAATAAACCAGTTGTCGAGAGCCACCACTTTAGCTCTTGATAGATGAATCAATGTATTATTAAATAGCTCGTCCTAAAATGCACCATAGCGCACCAGTCGCATTTTAAAAACATAACAATTTCTTAGAATTATAAACCCCGTGTCCATCAATTTATCTAAAAAAATAGTATTTTAATTAAATCAAGCAAAAAAAGACGAAAAAACGGTCATGACACGACCAGGGAGAGTATTAATGGGGTATTCGCTATCGTTTTGCTGCAAGCGCTCGAAGACAAAAAAAAACAACGGTTTGATTTTCATATTTTTACTGTTGCATTTAACGCCAAACTGCGGAAGAGGCTGGAATAAATGCTGTTACCTAACTTTAAACTGTTGCCACACTAAATTAATAAAACTTGTATGTATAACTTTGCATCTACGTCAACTAGAGTAAACAGCTTAAGACCTAGTTTCAGTACGATATTTTGGTTTATTGACATTTTAGCTTCATTATATTCCCTAATGCTGCTGCTGATGTCATTTGACGTCACTCCGATATTTTTTTGCTAAAAGTTTAGCGCAGAGTTGGAAAACGCAAAGTAGGCCTACACGTGCTTGTTCATAAGCGGCTATATTGAAACACGTTATAAAATTAATTTATGTTGACGAAAATTTATCATCTCTGCGTCACTTATACAATTTAATAGTTTTGCAGACAGTTGTACAGCTAAACATTCAGATTTTTCAAGGTAGTGCGACAACAGATTGAAAAATAAATGACAGTTTTTATTACAGTTTTTTGCGCAGTTTCGCTGCAAATGCAAAAGTTAGCCAGCTAGGACTAATTCACATTTGCCCAAAGACAAAAGTAGCACGTTGTTGTATGAAACACGTGCATATTTCAGAAGATGGTGCAGCAAGTGTGGCGGACTCTGTAATGAGTACATCGTTACAATTTTATCAAGAGTGTGCCAACTCGACTTCCTATGGACGATCGTCGCAGAACGTGATTGAAGAGTTGATGACTCGACGCGAGGTGCTGCGTTCAACTCCTGACACATGCATAATTCACTCGCCCCACATCCGACGACTGCTGAGTTGTATCAAGTCGTTTTAATTGATTTATGGCGCCAAATGCTACTGCAACGACTCAATCTCCCACAACTATCATAGGAGACGTGTCATAGCAGACATGAAAGGCGCCTCAGAGCAGCTGCTCGCCGAACTATTCCACTTCCATATACGGCAGTGCGCCAGTTTTATGTGCATCTGAATCCCATATGGCACATTCAGGTCGGCGAGGTTTCCTGATAATGACTTTATTACACAGAACAACCAGGTCTACGTGAAGCCCACGCTGTCGTCTGTTTATAGGGTCGGCCAAAAAAAGTAAGCCTTCAACTTCTGTCTATGTTTGTCTATACCTTCGAGAAATAATGACCAATTTTCATTTTTTTTCACTGGCACATTTTGCTGGATTTGCACTGAAGTGGTTACATGTCCCACCACACCTATTAGGCCTACTGCGTTGCTACACTGTTTTGTGAAATATCAATTTTTAAAAATCACTATAATCAACAAAATACGTATGCAAATGCTTATCGCCCTGCCGCCTCCAAGTATCACTTTACGATCATCAGACGGTACTCACTGTCGAGCGAAGAGACGAAGAAATCCGAAGATCAGTGTCAGCGAGCGATCAGACAACGGAACGTGGAGAGTGGATGCTAATTATTAGCCAGTGCGTCTGCAGCAGCAGCAGCAGCAATAAGAAAGTGTCATGATGCGGCTGCTGCTGCTGCTGCTGCTGTTCTCAGTCACAGTGACGAAGATGCGCTGTTTGCGTGGCGCCAATGCGGCGGCTGGGCCTCACGACAGTCTGTACGCGTGAAGCTCGTTGGCTGGCCGGCATATATATGCTGATGAACGCACGACGCCTTGCTTGTCGTCGAAGTCGTCGCTCATCATTTTGTACCTGTGCCCCATTATAGGATCGCCTCCCAGAAAAGTTCCCCGGCCGACAATTTACTGGTAAAAATCCGCCCCGCCAGGCGGCCGCGGCGGGACGGATTTTTATCGGTAAATTGTCGGCCGGGGGACTTTTCTAGGAGGCGATCCTATAATGTAGGGACTTTTTATGGGGCCGGCGATATTTTAGTGTAGGGAAGACATATATCAATTCTGTGACTATCTCTCCCCGGGCGGATTTTTCATTGGGGAGACATTTGAATGTGACATCTGCCTAATTCCTGCAGCTATCCACCATCACCTGCAGCGAGTGAGCTATAGCCTGCGACAGTCATGCTGGCGAATAGAGCGGACCTAGGCAGATGTGCTGACGACACCCAACAGTCATAAAAAAGTTTTTCTGCTGTATCACTCACGAACCTTCTTTCATGACCTACTTCCCGTCTCTTTCCAAGTGATTGCAACACTGTTATAACCACCCACAATATTACTCCAATAAAGTGTGAAGACTGAAATGTGTCTTTCACGCACGTCCACGTTTCAACACAGTCCCTAAAGTGTGGCCTCGTTACATTGGCATAATACACTGCTAAATGTACACCGTGCTTAAAATGTAGCCACGAATCGTCTCCGCTAAACGTTTTGGCACCTTTTCTGACAAAATTCGATTATAGCTGTTAATGAACTCAACGCACGCAACGCAAAGACCCTTGCGTACTTTTGCGCCATTGACGCGAAAGACGGAAGAAAAAAATACGCAAGCAAATGCGTAACGAACGCGATGAACGCAGGGATGCACGCTTAGGCCTCTGTTAACGCAAGGGTAGAAGCGGTGCGTTGCGTAGGCTGCGTACAATGCGTGGGATGCAGCGGTGTGTCGGACTCGAATAAAAGGAAATCTGCCCGTCCAACAAAGCTGTAAGCTTAGGAAAGGTTTTATTCTTAAATGTAACGAGCCTCAGAAATTTATTTGCACAAAGACAGATAAGGCACGAACGAGAAATGATAAAGTCGCACAAACTTACCACAAAACCGCATTAAACATAAGTTGACCACGAATTAAATTAATTGGGGGTAAGTAATTAATTAATGTGTTTATTTGCAGCAAATCGAAGTTTTATTGGAACCAAATAGTATTGATTGTGCACAGTCTAGTTTAATCCGTTACTGCTAACACTGTTTAGTGGCACGAAATGACGCTTTCTGTGCTGATTTGCAACTTTGACTGCTCAGAATTTAATTATTCTAGCAAAAGTCAATAAATTAAGTATCTCATTTGATTTCAATTTTGTCTTATGTATTTTTCGACTTTGCAAGTTTATTGCATAGTCTTATATTGATTGGTGCGAATAAAGATCCAATCTGTACGTGCGATGCGTGACACTTTTACGTTCAGAACTTCGGCAACTACTACCACAACTACTGCTATTCTATTTCTACTTCGACTATAAGTAACCCTTTCTTTACTATTATCAAACTCTACCCCTACCATAACTTACCTTACCCCTATTGCTACCCTAACCCTACGCTTACACTACCACTATCTTAAACCTATCTCTACTACTATACTACTACTACTACTACTACTGTGACGGAAGTCACATTTTTGACAAACCACAATAATAATTTAAATTAGTAAATAAGTAAGTAAATAAGATTATTTAGAAGGCGCGATTTATCAATAGCCACAATGCGCCGCGCTCTCAACGCCCGAACAAAAATGTCTTTAACTGTCGTTTGAACTGTTCAAAGTTAATGTCAGTTTGTCTCAGATGAGCTGGCAGACTGTTCCACAGCCTCGGACCTGCAGCAGCAAAGCATCTATCTCTATAGTTGCTGTAGGTCCATCTGACGACACATGTCCTTGAGTTGGCACTAGCACCCACGTTGTCTCCTGGCGTCGTCATGAATACTATCAACTTCCGCTAAATTTAACGACTCAAAATCCGTCTGTTTTGTCTCCAAACTCTATTTTTTGCCAGTATTTTATTTATTTTATTGTTCGTGAAATAAATATAAAATTGGTTTTATCATGGAATACGGGCTACTTCGCTTAGTTCTATGGGTTTAGGCCTACTATCAATTTACGTTCAAAGCGGATGGGGGTCCTATCTCGCTTTAAGCAGCTGTCAAATTAGAAGATTTTGTCGTTAACTTTTAGAATGTAATACTAATCTAACGTCTGAGTAGTTAATTATAGCAATGTTAAAAATGTAAAAAAATGTTTTTTGTTGGTAGATAATAACAATTTTTCGAATATTTAACGTATGATTCTTGCGGGGGTGCGTATGTGCGCTTTCGAATAATTGCGCTTGCGCACTGCCCATACCAAAATAAACCGATTTCGAAAACACCCCATCTAACGCAAAGATCTTCGATATACCTCTTACTTAAGTCGAGATATATAACTCATTATGTCCCAAATTTCGTTGCCGTGGCAACGATGGTCACTCGGGGAAAAATTCGCTTGGCATCACTCGAAGGCCCATCCCCGAAAACCTCCCTATATACCCAAAAAATTCTCAGATATCTCTTCCATAAGCCAAGATATCGCCAATTATGTCGCAAAATTCGTTGCCATGGCAAATTCAGTTGGCAGCATTCAATGACCCATCCTCGAAAACCTCCTTATTGACGCAAAAATCTTGCAGATATCTCTTACACAGACCGAGTTATAGTCAATTTCGTCCCAAATTTCGTTGTCATGGCAACAGCGGTCGCCAAGGGAGAAATTTAAATGACACCATGGGATAGCCCGGGCCCGAAAATAAGGTGGTAGGTGCAAAGAGCGCGCAATTATCATTTACGGGGGCCGAGTTATGGTCAATAGGTTAACTCTAAATTAAGTTTAGCGGTAGGCCTAGGATCAAACCCCCCAAGACAACCTCGCAATTATTTTTCGTTATTCTCACAGAAAGATCTTCGAGTAACAGTAGCAACGTTTTGTAGTCACATATAGGTCTATAGTGTTTGGTCATTCTGCAGTCCATGCGTATACAGAGCTGCTGGACAGGTTGACTTCAGTAGCTGCATGATTATTCCTGCATTAACCCGTGCCAGCGCCAATCAGTGATGATGCTAACTCAGTCTCAGTTAGATTACGCCGTTGCGTCGTCCATTGGACTTGGCGTTTACATCAGTCCACGTCGCCTGCGCTTAACACCAGCAGCAGGTGGTGGCGTCATTAATCACGGTTTAATTTGTGGAAGATTTGGCATTCCCCGCAAGTTTTTTTACTATTATTCACACATCCTACTAATATTGATGTCACTAACAACGTGGTCGCTGTCGCCATGAGATTAAGGTAATGCCTTACAATCAGAAACAACAGAATCTGTGGGAACAAAACAGCACGACGCATGCCGGGGGAATGCAAAGCGGCCAACCACAAAGAAGACATATACATTAACTAGTCACTAACGCGGCATCATTCCATTTTCAGATTGTATACATTTGTATGTTTGCAAGCTACTGTTTTTTTTATCAAGCAATCAACTCATTTTTTGCCTTTATTTCAGTCATGAAGGCGTGAACGTTACTCGCAAAAATGACGCTTTTGCATAAACGTTCAAAAGACACTTTTCGTATAGCTTAGCTGAATAGTTGGTTGGTCGGTGTTACCGTGTTAGGAAACATTGCCGGTGGTGGGCACTTAATGCAGATCCTTTGATGCCACCGGCGACATGTAGACCGACAGCGTTCTTAGACGCATTAACATGCTAAACACACGGCTGACTGACTGACGCACGGCTTCGAAGGACAGAAGCTATGGTTGCCAGGTGCACGGTGACGTCATTTGCTGCGTCATGTCTACGTGACAGCCGTGTCGTATTGGCATATTACATGTCACAACATACGCCAAGATGCCATCCAGTGCGACTGCAGCATGACTGATATATACAAGACGATACAATGCTCAGTACTTGTTTCGCCATCCAATGATCCTAAGCCTATTACACTGTACGGTACGTCGAATCAACTGCTCAAAAAGCGTCGCTGAAAAAAATGTTAAGATTAATAAAAGAAGTCGTGGAGCAGGATATTTTCGTCAAAATAACACAAAATATGCTAGCGCCGATGAGTAGGTCTATTTGAAGAATTTGCGAAACTACTACTACTGCCATAGTAGTACTGTGACTGCTATAACTTAAAACTTTATATATCATCTAAAAACAAAAACGCATTAAATTAAACGGCAGCAAGAACCACAACAGCAACAACCCGTCAACAACCATAACGAAATAAACTGTTCGTTTCCCGTAGACCTAATAGTTTAGGACATCTGAATGCGAGCGGACGCCATTGTAGCAAGAACATAAACGTACCTACATGTATGACCGCATGTTCCACAGACATACATCTGCATTGTAGAAAACCATGGACACAAACAGCAAGCTCGATTTAATAGCATCAAATCGGCGAAAAGGCGAAATCGACGGAGCGGAGAGCAGACAAGTCCCTGTAGATGGAACCGTTACCGAGAGACGGTCAACCGGAGAGCACACAGCGGCGGCGCCCGGACCGGACTGCATGGGGACTAGCCATCATGCAGAAAAATTTTGTGATATGATAGGGACCGACTTTGACGTAAACTGAAGCGACGGCGGTAAATATTATTGTGAAACTAGTATATAGATGACACATTTGCAGCCTGCCATGCCATCGCGATCGCCTGCCGGAGTGCCGGTAGCTCGTTATTTTTCAACGAATGAGTTTTCAATCACTTGCGGTATATAGCTTACGTAAACGCACGTTTTATTTGCCTACCGTTTACTTATTTGCTGGACAAATACGCCGATGTTCGGACTGGTAGAAACTGGTAATTATCCGAAAGAAACGATACGTGGGTAGATCAAATATATTAAAAGGTGGTGTAACAAGGATCGAAGAAACACGGCAACTGTGAAAGAAAACCCATTTTATGGAGATTGTTCATGATAACCGCGTAAAGAAGGAAGAACGCAAAAGCCAGCTGACTGTCTATCGCTAGAGCGGACCGACCGTACCGCTTATATCCGAAATCCAGCGTCTGACTTCCGGTCACAGAAAGAAAGCGATTTCCCAAAGTAGCTGCAGTTCCATACACGCTATGCTGACGCTGCTATATCGAACACTACTATCAACTCTGGGATCCGATACAGTAATTTGACGCACGTGGGTGATTGCTGCAGGCAGCAACTTTGCATTCAAAATTGTGGCCAAACCGCTGCAGATACAGACATGGTGACTATTGGCAGCATATAGAAACTCGTCATCTCCCTATCGAACAGCGTCGCCGACACCGTAAGACATACCGCTTAGCCACAATACATGCGTTACAGACGAGATACGACAGACAGACAGACAGACAACATATCGTGTTTAAAACTGGACCTAACGGTCGTCCAAAAATTGACAAACAAACAGGATTTTAATACGGCACACTACGATAAAATAAAAGAAATGATAGACCTAATATAACAATATAAGAATATAGCATAAACTTTAAAACAAGAAGCAGCCAGCTTTGTCTACCACACGAAACCAAACACAAAATAAACGAGTCAAAACAGCTAAAAGCACTTGAACATCAAAAACCCCGGTAGACACTATGAACATGGCCTCATATCCGTCACAAAACCTCGTTCGTTCGGCAAAGATGGCAGTGCAACTGTCTGCGCTGTAACTGAAATTGTGACGGAAAAAGCAGCTGCAATATCATGACGAACGCCGCTAAACAACCTGCCGACTGTCGGCTCGATCGCGACCGAAACGTAATCGATCGGTCTCTGCATGCGTCACGCCCTGCTCAGACTCCGAACAATTCATCAACGTCTGTTTATAACTTTTTGCGTGAAATCTGCGACAGACAAACAGACTCAGTAATATTTTTCCTTCTCCAGATGGAGGTTAAAAAAGCTTAAAAGATCCTGAAGACAATCCAGTAATCCGCGAATGAGAGTCCCGATGGTGTGATTATAAGATGGCCAACAAAAAAAATCTACACAGATTAGCCGTATCAGACGGACGCCAATATGGCCGACAACAGATGACACGCAATGTAGAGATAGGCCTATATCCGACTAAAACACCCTCGGCAAAAGTACGAACATCTTCATACGTCAACAATGCACGTAATGGTTAGTAGTCTGAAAACTCTGCATCACGCTACTCAAAAAGCATTTAATAGAATAATTACGTTTATCTGAAATGCCGATCTTATTGTGTGATTTTAGTTCTGGGTGTCGATCATTCCAAAAATCTAATCGATTTTTCACCCGAAGGGTCACTTTTTCGAAAATTTTATGAAAAAAAAAACATTAGACTTAAGCGTTTGTGTAATTACTGTTTTTCCGACAGACAGACAAACAAACAAACAGAACAACACAATGAAATAAAAACAAAAAGATGATGTCAATTATTAATTTTAAAGCCTTCAACGGTTTTGCCAATGTTATTATTTTTTATAGCTATTCAATGTCAAAACCATAATTAACTACCGAGTGAACCAAAAAATACCTTAACACAAAAATCAAAATATCTTAGAGCATTTTGGTGCCACACTTAGCTTATTTATTTAGCAGACAACTTTGTAGTGTACTGATTTGTGCTGTATTTGCATGACACACGCCCAATTAACGAAAACTCAATTTTGCAACGGTACAGACGGTACAAAAACTGTTTTTATTACTAAAGTAGGCCTAATCGAGTGCTAAATACCACCTTTGCTGTGATGAGGTTATGAAGTAGGCGTAATTTTTTGGTTTATGCCCGCTGTGAAATAGTCAATTAATAAATGTTTCAATACTTTAAGTCAAAATCGCGGTTAAAATTTTAAACTTGGTGACGTGACAATCTTGGTGACAATCTATCCCACAAAAACAAAATGCGGATTCAGACATTCCGTGAGATTGGTTTCGTATAGCCTACTGAACAACTGTTGCAAATTTTCGTGAAAAGCGCTGGACGCTTAGCTGGGAAAATCAATCTGCAAGTCATTTTTCATTGGGCGGTTATAGTGAAGCAATTCGACTGTGTTTTTCAGCGTTGGAAGTTCATGAAAGTTCGACACATTGTGCTGTTGACTAAAAAAATCAAATACCGACTTTAATGCTGCACCATTTCGCCAAATAATTATTAAATGTAGCGAAATTAAACAACTTCACAAAGTATTGTGTGCTAAATAAAAAGGAAAAATTTGCTACAGGAATAGTCGTGCATTACTGATATTAAGGCTTTCGTGTTGAAATATTTTATATGCACAGAAATCGTAAAAATAAACTGCGATAAAAACGGCTGCAAAATGAAACACATTTTGTGGGGGGAAGCGTGACCAGCAAGCAACAAGTATAACGCTTCTTCCGTAATGCCAACCACCGATTCCCATAGCGTCTCACTGTGTACGTATAGCACCTCTTTCAGTCGTACTTCCTCTGCTGAGCATCTGGCGTAGACGACCACGGCACAAACTAATTTACGGCTTGGTTACGGCTGGTCGATCGACAGATGCGTGACGACTTGTACAAGAAATTTGAGCAAAGCTCACGAGACGCGCGAAAGCCTATAGCATTTCCAGTTCAGTAGTTATAGTTTCGAAAATTGCATATCACTTGGACTCGGCCCATCGGGACCCTAATACACATCAGCCATAGGCGCGTG
>Ga0209367_1001951_pt1 | contig 26534 bp, 9 predicted proteins | sample WorMetLIZISLAND2_FD_187412 | JGI IMG/M metagenome (GOLD analysis project Ga0209367, IMG submission 187412) | Marine gutless worms symbiont microbial communities from Max Planck institute for Marine Microbiology, Germany - Olavius geniculatus... ... | reverse complement strand
ACCAGAGTGGCCATCTTGAAGTCCACCCGACGCCGAACCGGAAGCCAGTGCAGCTCCTGTAGCACTGGCGTTATGTGGTCATAGCGTTGAGAACTTGAGATATGCTTGGTAATTTTCTGTTATCCAACATAACAGTCCTGTGACAAATGTGAAGTAGTGAAAGTACCAAGTAAAGTACAGTGGTTTAAATGTAGTTACTTTGCTTTTTGAATTATGTATACCATATCGTTAGGACACTGCATATTGCAACAAAACTGAATGGTGCTGGAAAAGGACAAGAAAAAGGTTCTGACACCCATACTGTTAGTTGTTTTTTCGACATAAAAATGAGATGTTGAGTCTTGGCTATCAAAATGAAGCATTTATGACTAACGCTTGCAAAAACTAGCAAGCAGTTGCTGCACAGCAGGTATATAAGTATTTGCAGTAAAGGTGCTACATGTTTTAGTCACTAATAACAGTATAACTGTCTATAGAATTGCAGTCTTAGCATGACTCGTGCGTTGCAGTGCATACAGCTCATTGTTCAGATGGCGACCCAGTTGGTGTGGTAAGCCACAGCATGGCCCGGGGAAAACATCCTCGTGGGGCCCGTCTGGGGAGAATATTTTTGAATTTTGCTTTTTACCATGGCACATTCTGGTGTACTTCATATTTTTGAGCGATGTTGGGGCCCCCAAACGTCACAGGGCCCAGGGAAAACTTCCCTCTGCCCCTCTCGATGGTCCTGGCTGTGTGACCATCTGACATCTCGTGGGCAGCCATGTTATTCATGTATGAACGTCATTCTTTCAGTACTGTGTCATTTTATACAGACTAAATGATATTCTAGAACTCATTGTCATCTCAGTGTAATTTTGTCACTCACTGTCGATGTTACCCCGAAATGTATTCAATACAACTAGGAAGCTTAATTCGAGAGTCGAGACAATCAGAAACTAAGATCTTTCTTCTAGTTGTTGTGGGTTTGATTTTCTGTACCTCTGACCACAATGGTTGACTGGCAAGACCAGCTGTTAGTTAGTAAGTAAAATATATCCTACCAAGTCTTCCAGTTGAACTATTGTTAGGCATATGGGTAATTATAAGAATCTCAGTGTGGAGATAAAATAAACACAATGCCAGAACTGCGTTTTAGATGACCGAACAAGAACATGTTCGGTGTCAAATTGAACACTATACCAGAGCATAAAAAAAACAAATTTACTAGTATATTCTGTCAATACAGCAAAACAACTTATTCAAATTTTTCATTTGCCGTGCTGTCAGCAGAAATTAAAAATATTAGCCAAAAGTATTAAAATTATTATTATCATTAGCATGTTTATAATATATTTATCTGTGGTATTTATCATGGTTGTTCTGCCATCCAAAACGCAGCTAAAGATAACCTATGCAAGGTGCATTGTAATGTGTTTTAGTAGCTGGCAAAGAATTTATTTAGGGCACCAATAATATGCATAAATCTAGCTCTGGTCTGTCCTGTTACTTCGGTCTTAGAATTCTATAGTGCTTGACCAGCAAATAGCTGGTAAGAACAAAGTAGTCTCGTTTTTTGAGTCTATTTGCTTTTGGCCTGCAAACAAGGGCACTGGGAATTGGGCCGAACTTGTAATTTCAGTCACCTGGAGATGCAGTAACTGCATTTTCAGTGCATGCTTTATTGCTAGTGTTTGATATTATACTGTCGTCGTCGGTTTATGTGTGACGGCTGCAAATTGCCGGTACAATGTATTGTGTGTGATGCAGCAATTCTGATATTTTCGATTAACAACCAATCTTTTGACTTTGTTTGTTTTCTATGCAACCAATAATATGCATGCTGCATTACTTAGTTATGCTTAACAACCACAAAATCAAGTGTGTAAATCGGAAAACAATGCAAAAATTACAAATGAGAGCAATGTCACCGGACAACAAAGCAGTAATAGGACTGCCTAAAATTATACATACAGAATGCTTGATAGTGCAATGCCTGTCAGTACTTGAAACATACACCCATTATTGGACACATACTTTGCAAATGCAGTGTAACCACGTCTCATCTTCAGCAAATCTTTAAGATGCTAAAAATTAGTGATGTCATTTGTAAATTTACACGAGTTAATTTTTTAACATGCTAATGTGAGAATGCATAAATTTGACAGCTCTACTAATAAAAATGCTTTGCAGGAATTGCACAATGTTTTGACTAACAGTTCGAGTTTAAATGTACCTTAACTAAACTGAACACAACGTCGCTGAAGTCACAGAACACGAGTGTTCAGCCAGAAGTGGAAATAGTTCTGTAGAAGACATTGAGACGGTGCTGAGTGACTGGTTCAAAGTCACCCCTGTAGCACTGCAGCCAGTCGAGACAGGCATCTATGTGACAGGAGGCTAACAGTTGCACGCAGGCCAGCAGCGAACGCAGCGCACTCAGCTGAGTCTCAGTAGCCACTACAACACACGCCAACATGACTTCCTTGCTCATTACGTCCATGATGACAGATTAGCTATTTCAGCATCATCATGGGTTCAACAGATTGGGGGAGGAAATTGCAATTTTCCCACATACAGCAGCAAATTTTCGTCAGATGAGATATGGGTACTCAGTTTTGCTCCTAAATTTCCCCCAAAATGGGGATTTACTTTTTGGAAGTACATTCTGCGACATATAGAAAATTTTCTAATTTATTTTTAGAAAGGGGCAGTTACCTATTCTGGGAAAACGCTACTGTACCATTTTTCTAGAAAAGCGAAAATGTTAGGGAATTTGACAGAAACAAGACAAAGAAAGATATCTCTAATATCACACACGTGGGCCAATATGAAGTGATTCAATGTCTTAAGCACAAAATCACTGAATAACTTCACATAGCAAGGCCTAGCTTCGAGATTTGTTATGAGATTGAGATTTCGAGGCTGCTAGTAGAGATGGGAACTTGAACAGAACTAGAACCCACGTTTGGATTAAAACAAAACAAACTAGAAATGGAGAGCAAAAAAAATACAAGCAAAACTCGAATTGAACCCTACCCATGGTCAAGAACCCAGACCCAACCCCAAAAGGGAGGGTTCTTTCCCACTTACAGCTGTTAAGCCAAGACCAAAATGTTTGGTCATAAGGCCGAATGTGTCCGATACGAAAACATGTGCAGAATCGTTAAATAATATTACACAGACTAAAACAACTGACAAACCAGTGAGCTAGAGCAGCTATTCAGTGTTGATGTACTGGTGACGTATTAGCTAGTAGTTACCTTTATTGTTCTTGAGGAAGGCAACCAACTGCATCAGCAACGCGTCAGTCTGGTTGTCAACATCTTGCGGACAATGACACAACATCGAACCTATGCACAAAGAGAACCAGTTTATCACCATATCCAACGCACTCAGAAACATCAGAGAAGAAATTCTGTCAGGGAAACTTATTTTTGAACATTTGGGGCAGCACCACAGTTATGTAGCAGTTCAGACAGTAAATTTCTGCATTATCATACCATTATTACATTTATCTTTGTTATATTACCGTTAGATTGCACAAAATGTGTAACTGCAACGTAGAAATGTGTTCGGCAAAGAGTAGGAGAAATGTCAACGTTCCAGAAAGTGCACTCATACACATTCTCTAAACAACTGAGAGAGCGAGCATTTAACCGTAACAAAAGTGGTGGCAATTATACAAGTAGATGTGATAAACAAATCGTACCCAGAATGCCGAGCATCACTCGTGCAACGGCATCTTCATCATCACTTCCAGGCCGCTGCTGCATCTGCGACGAAGACGTTGATGATGAAAGTCGTGCTATCATCGGCAGAAACAACTTGTCCAGCTGCTGTATCGTCCAATTCCACCAGCTGTAGATGCTAAGCAGCTCCAAGCCCAGCTCAATACTGTTCAACACGCCTGCAACTAGAAACACATGGCAACGTGCAGTATAATCACATGAAATATAGAAGCCAAACGCGTAGTAAGTCCACTGGCGTCATGATAATGTCAAGCAACATCAAAGCCACAGTATTATTGCAAAAAACTTTGTTATGCAGTGCTTGAATACTATGAAAGATGTATTGTTGCTATTTTTTTCACGAAAACTTAAATAAATTTAACATCATTTTTCGACTATATCCGGAATTTCGTGTAACATTTGCGGTCCATGAGCTATGTAAGCAAACTGGCTTAACATTTCGTAAAAAATATAGTTCATATAAATTGCACCTTATTGTGCCTTTTAGAATACATTTTATGTAATTTTAAAACAGATACGGTTGACATTACTGTAACCGATCAAAAGTACAAACGAAACAACTGCACATCTTATATAAAACATTGCTGCATGAAAAAACGACAGCAACATATCACACATTATTTTGGGTACCTGCATGTAAATATTTTTGGCTGAAACAGTGCCGATGCTAGCACCCCTGACACAGAAAGCAAAAAGCATGAAACAATGTATTCATCAGTAGTATTCATAGCAGGACGACATACCAAGAGGCTGAGAAGTCTTTCGAGTGGAAATAATGTGTAACCTCAACATATGAACCAGCTGCTGGGCTAACTCATCAGCAGATACTGCGGGAGTCTGCCAGCCACACAGCTTGTTCATGCAGAACAATATCTAACAACCAAACACCAGCAGAACACATTACTTCACCAGACGGTGGCAATGGCAACAACTCTTATTGTGAATGGGTGTAATTTCTTGTGAGCACTACAGCTATGTTGAATTGACGAAAACCATACTCAGCTGAGTAGTCCAACAACATTAATAAACTAAGTGTGTGCATTCATCGTCATTGTTTACTACCCTAAAGGCAGCAGCATATAAACACCTTGATATGTACACGCTGAAAATAAAAACAACTAACAATTATTATGTGAGTTGCTCTCATATAGAATCCAGTACATTCACACTGAACATAATGCAGCACCAGATAAACAACAGCAAATATTTTACGACAACTACAGCGATGCCTGACACGAATGCAAAAAAGTGCAACCTGATTGTGCCGCTTTCTCCGTGGTTTGCCAGCTGGCATAGACTGCGTACAGTAGACGTATTCAGCTACAAGGAACAATGGCTGCAAGGCCACATCTGTCACTATGCAAACAATCAGAACACATCAGACATTCAGCATTAAGCCGAAAACTTAGGATACCAAAACGGTCCAGTTCAACAAGCCCCAAAAACAACTGCTCAAAGTTGGGCACATGATAAATTTTGAAATTCCAGTATTGAGCTTCTTGTACCAAAATGGCCAGCAAAAATAGTCATCATCTGCATGTAACAAATTTAAATGAATGGGTTAAATCTGTTCACCAATGCAAGGCATCAAATTTGGTAGCTCAATATGTCTTTTTATTCAGTGCAGTATTCCGCACATCAAGTACAATGTTCCATCTGTGAAAATATCTACAATTAGTGGATCGCTTTCCAAGCCACAAGTTGACAAATGGGCTGCACTTTGCATCACTGTCATTACTTTTTACAGCTGCATTGCAAAGCTTTTGAATGTGCCATGCATATCAACATCAACATCTCCTAGCATTCATTCACACCGGCAATTATGAACACGACAACCACAGCGATGCCTGACACAAATGCCTGACACGACACGACCAAAGAAAGACAAAGGGGTAGACAGACAGACAGGTATATACAAATAAAAACACCACATCTAGCAAAATATAAGCTGATCTATATTCTCTCTCTTTCAAGTAGGTGGCTTACAGATGCCACAAGCTTACTATATCTTTTACTGCAACTAAGAACTCTGCACAAAATTCAACCAGAACTGACCGGATTTGCTGAGACCGGATTTGCTGAGAGCCTGTGGCCATGTTGCAGCTACGGATAGCAGCATGCCGTGCACTGACGTGCGACGCTGCTTCAACGAGTCAAACACAAGACCTCGAACTCTCTGCATGTTACCTATCTCACATGAAACACATTCATGGAAGCGTCTCAAACCAACATAACGCCTAACCTGTGCTAACCAATAGGCTACCAGTATGCTGGTACCATGCAATTATAGTACAGGATAGATATATAGTGCTGGTATAAATGAAATTATCAAAGCAGGATTGCCAGCTCCCGATGTACAGCAGTGGGGAGCGATAGCACCTGCAGAACCTATGGTTGTCAGTTCCATTCTGCTTACAGCCAAACTTTTTGCAACTATTATTCCTTCCTTGTCGTAATTAATTTTTTTTGTCATAATAAATGTCTGAGTTAGGGTTAAAAGTGAAGTTCTCTACGTTCACTTTACTTTTTTGACAACATTTATCCCAAACTCAGACATTTATTACGACAAAAAAATTAATTATGACTTTCGCATTTTTCAAGTTTTTAAGGTCAAGGTCGGATGGTCAAATAGGGTTAGGGTTAGGGTGAGTGGCTAGGGTTTGTGCCAGTGTTTGTTAATTGATGTGTAATTGTAAGAAATTGTTCGGCACAGGTTTTCCATTGTGTTAGCTTGAGCCGCTCGTCACATTAATTAATTAATTCATTCAATGCTTCATTGAAGATTAAGAATGTATGATATAATTGCCAACTACAATACAGTTACAACGAAATCCAACAGAAAGGCAGAATTTAAGCTGCCCAAAATAACACTACACAAATGGAACGAGAGTGAAAAGAAATACAAGACAAAAAATTTGAGCTAATGCTCATGAGACATGCGAGAGCCAATGGCAGTTCCTGTTCGCAGGTAATCTTGGTCTATCTCCATTTTGCTGCAATTCACTCTTTTGCAGCCAAAAATTGCCAAAAAATCACTTTAAATCAATATTTTTAGAGTTCAAGGTCATTTAAGGTCATCTATGTTGACAATCCTATGAAGTTCGTTGCAAGTGGTTGTTTATGATAAGCAGCATGTCTGTGCCTATCTGCAACCATTTTCATGCTAAACAAGACAACATTGGATAAATAACCACATTTTAGAAGGGTACCCCTATTTGACACCTGCGTGCGCAGGCCTCTTTGAATCTAAAGGGTCCGAACTTGGACTGCTAAAATCAACATTCAATGCTAAAAATTTAATTCGCAGGTTGTATTGGTCTATCTCCAGCCATTTCGTCGCAGTTCACTCTTGAAATGCGTGTTGCAGCCTAAAATCACGAAAAATTCACTAAAACCCCCTATTTTGGGAGTTCAAGGTCACTCAAGGTCATCAATGTTGACATTTCTAAGAAGCTCGTTGCCAGTGCTTGTTATGTTAAGCAGCATGTCTGTGCCTATCTGCAGCCACTTCCATGTCAGACGAGCCAATAGCGGTAGTATAACGTCTTTTTACGAGGGGTGCCCCTCTTTCGCCCCCTCGTTCATGGAGACCCCTTTCACCAGTGGCATGAAATTTTGTTACAAAACGCTAGAGACACTAAGCTATCATATGGTGAAAACCCAAAATCTCTATCTCAACTGGTCGTGAAATGGTACCGGGTCATGACATACAGACAGACAAACAGACAGATGGACAGAATTACCGTAGCTAATACGCACACGCATAAAAAACACAGATAAAACAAACATGATGTACACTGTGTTCAGAAAAAAACATCCACTCACATTTCCTTTTATATCTCCATGGAGAATGTTCAGATTTCCATAAAATTTTCAGCGAATGTATAAGAGTTAACTAGTATTCGACCGGTGAAAAAGTTAAATATTCTTTGCTACTTGTGACATCACGCTGATGTCATATTTCTGCATTTGTAGATTATGGGTTTTACCGTTGAAGACAGACGTCTGATAAAACGCTTTCGAGTCAGAAAGCGTTATGTAGCCGCAAGTTTGTACTACATGTTTCTGGACAATGGACAGACAATGGAATATTGATGGAATGAAACTTTGATGCAGTGTGCGTACACCTGCCAGCATCAACAAAGTTGAGGATCTAGCACTCAGCCAAGAAGATAAACCATGGAAACAGTTCACAATAAAAAATTGTGTGATGAATTAGCATATTTTTGGGTTCTGTCAACACAATGACCAATTGATGTGTTTTAACATTTCATCAAATGTCTGTCTTCAGTGGTAAAACCCATAATTTACAAACATCGAAATATGACGTCAGCATGATGTCACCGGTAGCAAAGAATATCTAACTTTTCCATTTTCGAACTACATGCTTCCCAGTAAACATTCCCTGAAACTTTTGTGCAAATCAGTATTCTCCACAGAGATATGACAGAAAACTTGAACACGGTGTAGTATGTACTTGAAGCAGTTTTCGACATACATTTAACAGCCCATTTTTTCTCTAGTTATCCAGGCTAGGCCAGTCAAAAAAGTACACTTTTTAGAACCATTCAATTAAGATGTTTCATAAGCCAGATATCATTCATGTCACCAAACTAGAGGTATTAAAGAATTTGAATACATGCTATAAATTTCTGTCAAACTCCATGACATCTGACCTAAAAATATCACCCAGAATTCAGTTTACCAGTGTCGTTGATTGGCTACAATCTTTGTTTAATAAATGTCAATTAATGTAAACTTCAAAGCTAACTACAATGCTCATCAAATAATAAGAGTTTTTGCACATAGTTTGTACAAATTTGCATAAAATGACTATAAGATGTTAAAATGTTAATTCACAAAAAATGCTACAAATATTTATTTACCTTGTTGACGGCAGATCTCTGTAAAAACACGACTGCACAAAGACATACAATGCACACAGTTCTGCTCAACACACACGTTAGTGGTACAATTTCTAATGCATCACATAAATGAACGCATGTGTCACACACACACACACCATTCTAACGGCCAGTTGCCACGTTAATACGATTTCTGGAAAACGAAAAGACGCTGAGTGGATCAAACAATGTATGCTGACAGAAAGTGAGTAAATTTCACTGCAATATGAAAAATTTCAGCCTGTCCAATGATGCTCAGGTTAGATATTAACAATAAACTAAAAGTTAAAAAAAACTAGGTAACCAAATCCGCAAATTGGTGATTTAAGTAGCATAATTACGTTTGTTTGCAGATAAAGTATGATCAGCTGGTGGGTGGTGGTAGTTCAATAAGTATCCTATCTTATCTGCCACATGACCAAAATTAGAATAAAAACACATGCAGATAAAATACTGAAGTGATGGGCAGAGAAATAATTTTCTAATATATATCTATATCCTCTGCCAAAGTACGTGTACAGCTGCTACTTCCAGTTTATAGCACATCTTGTGCTTGTACACTGTGTTCAGAAAAAAACACCCTTACGTTTTCTTTCTCTGTGGAAAATGCTTAGATTCCCACAAAATTTTCAGGGAATGTTCAGGAGGGAACCGGTATTCCATCAGTGTAAAAGTTAGATATTCTTCGTTTTCGATGATGTCATGGTGACATCATATTTTCATATTTCTAAATTACGGGTTTTACCTTTGAAGACAGACATTGATAAATGATTGTGAGTCAGCAAAAGTTATGGAACCACAAGCTTGTGCAAGACGTTTCTGCACAATAGATAGAGAATTGAATATTGATTGAATAAAACTTTTAAATAAAAAATTGACATGTCCGGCAGTATCAAACCATTCGACTGATAGCGAGCAAGTGGTCATCTACACAGTGGCGCAGTGCGCAACGCCTGCCAACATCAATAAAGTTGAAGATCTCACACTCAGGAAAGAAGATGAACCACGAAAACAGTTCGCAATGGAAAACTGTGCGACAGATTAGCATGTTTGGGTTCAGTCATCACACTGATCAATTAATGTGTTTTAACATTTCATCAAATGTCTCCATGCAATGGTAAACCCCATAATTTACAAACACAACAATATGACATCAGCATGACGTCACCGGTAGATAGAATATTTAACTTTTATACTGATGGAATACTAGTTTCCTCCTGAATGTTCCCGGAAAATTTTGTGAAAATCTAAACATTTTCCACAAAGATGTAAAAGAAAACGTAAGGGTGTGTTTTTTGAAGACAGTGTACAATGCAGTGTCGCCATGCTAAACCTTACAGCTGAACTCAAACCGGTGCGCCACGCTAGTTGTTTTGTGTGGTGCTGTGACAAATGACAGCATGTTGTTAATTACAGCTTGACCTACTGGGATTGAAACAACTGTTACAAAATGCAGTTAGCATTTTCAATTCTCAACCGCTTACCACATTGCAGGACGCTGACTGAGAATTCGTGGGTTGCTGCCATCAGGAACAACTGCTAGCGTCAACTCAATGTGCGTCAGAAACTCCTCAATAATTGTCTCCTGCAAGTTTATCACACTGACATACTGTAGAATTTCAAAAACCTGTCATACAAGTGTGCCAGTAATAGTTACAATGTATCAAGATGGATAAAACTGGATCACTTCACTGCTAAAGTGTTCCCATCCAGAATTAATCAAGCAGTGTGCAATAACGATTTCCAGTTTAGCTCTGAACAATGAGCTACCGCAGAGTAACTCCAAAAAATGGTCCAGTAAGCAACACCGAGAGATTGTGCAACTACCCATGACTTATATGCATATAGAGTAGACTGTAGTTTGAAGCAGATTTGCTGATTGGGCATGCATGCATCTTTGACTAAATAGCCACCCTCAACTCCCACCTTATGTTGAACTTGCTTATTAAATGGCTGACTAAGTGTACTGCCAAAGCTCTTTAACAACAAAAGCTCTTGTGATCAGTGCACGACATTTTTCAGACTAGATTCCACTTCCTGTTCCCGAACCAGCATTTTTAGCTATGCCTACCTTTCTAAACTATGCTATATTTAAGCTATTATATGAGCATTATCCGCAGCTCTACACAGTACAGTACATGTGACAGAGATAGAAACGATGACTAAACATACAAAATGGCATGAGGCAGCAGTGAGAATGTCCAGCAGTTTGCGCTCGGTGTCCATGAGCCAAGGTGTGTCATCAATAAGTTCTTCCATCAGACAGCGTGAATGCCAGTCTGCCACACAGTCAACTGCCGTCTCACACAGCACCTACATAAACACGTTCATCGACAATATAAGATACAGTAAGATACAACATTTATTCAAATGCAACCACCAATAAGTAAACATGCAGACTATTTACAGAATGCCATGCCCTGATCATGAGTCTATGTCAGTTAAGTCAGTGGTCTGCATACAATTTTTCTGTACACTTATGCTCTAACAAACAACTTACTGTAATATTTAAATACATGAAAATTGTAAACAAGCAATAAGTTAATCAACATTATATGCCACAGAGCCTGAGCGGCACTGAGAAATTTGTACTGTTTGCCACTACTGACGTTCTTTCTTGCAGTCAGCAAACAGCATTTCCAGTAAATGGTGCCAACCTGTAGATAAAACGACCTTCTGTCAGACATCACCATCACTCTCTGCCTTAAAGACTTTTCTGTACTGACATTCATAACTCGGCCTACATCTGGCAGTTTTGTAGCGCGGTCCTAGAAATAATGACAATTATTCTTGAAGCCACATCTCATAATGATTACGACGACCATGATACCTGTATAACGGCATCCACGACGTCAGAGCAGGACGGCTGTGACGCCATCATGACTGCTGCCGCATCGACGGCCGTTGACTTGGACGACCAGTACTTGATTGTCTGGCAGATGTGATGGGCCAGCACCGGGACCACCGAGCTCCGGGTCACACGTGTAGCACATGCTGCTACAGATCCACCTGGCTCTGCCCTGGCAGGCCGTGGCTTGACCCTGGCATGGCAACTTGTAGATGCCTAAAACATGCGCAAGTGAACACACACAAACGCACACACACACACACACAGCCATCAAGTCAATTTAGGTTTTCTCCACCAGGAACACATTCGAGGTTTCAATTACCACATACTTCACAGTGAATAAGTTTTAACAAATAAATAATCAAATTCAAGTTTGTACAAGTGACAAAACTGGAGCAATAACAAATAAGACAAAAACATAAGTAAATGAAATAGAACCAAGAATGACAATAATCTCAGCAGCTTCAGTGAAAATGAGTGATACTCTACATATAACTACAATGTTGTCTGGAGTTAATTCTTTGCATATGACAGTTGATAATGACAGTCTGCTGAATTGCTGTAATAGTCACAGAAAGCTTAAGACATCTGCTAATGTGACAAATTAATTAAACATGGCAAAAGAAAAGAAAATCCTGGAGCTCCAAGCCAATACATATCATGATGCAGTCTAAACTAGTGGTTACCAGCATTCCACAAACAAGCTTGTCTGTTACCGGTATGCAATTTAAAACAACTAGCAAGTCCAAGAACCACAAGTAGGATAGTATTTGCCATGCTTGCACAGCGTTGGATGATAAAATAAGAACAGCATATGTAGAAATTATAGGCCTATGAAATAAATTCAAAGACCAAGATGTTAAAGGAGTAAAAAATATATTCATACACGATTGGATGGTGCTGAGATCTTTGCTGGTGTAACGTTGTCATCATCATCATCATCATCAGTGGACAGTTTACGTTTGGTGATGATTCGTTTACTGCGCAGCTTACGGACCTGAGACACTTTGCTGACACTGTCACACAGGTCACACTGCTGACAGCTGGAGACTGGCGACAGCGGGCGAAACAGCAATGTCTCGGCCAACACGTCAGTGACACTTGTCATCGAATCTGTCGATGAACCATCACTGACGGAAACCACTGACTGATTAGAATAAAAGACACTAGCAGGTATGCTAATGTTGGCAGGCTCCGGCACTGGTAAACTCTTTTTTAAAGATGACCTCAGTACAACTCCATCTCCCGGAAACACAGAGTTCCCACAACAACTGTTCCCACTATCAGAGACTTTGTCACTAGGCAACACATCATCAGCAGGTGGGTCAGATGATGTGGGGCAGCTTTCCACTGGCTTGGAGTCGGCCTTGCATCTATTGTCATCAGCTGGTTGAGTGTCTAAAAACGAGTCATCTGGCAGCACAATGTGTAACTCGTCATCTTCTGAGAAGCTATCATCCATCAACCTCACAGGACCGTTGCTGTCACAAGCTGCGGAGATGCAAGGTGATTTACATGGCAATGAGGTACAAAGCTTAGTATCAGTGGCCTGTGCCTGTGAGCTCAGATGAAGTGCTGCTAAGGCAGTATCATCCGAAAACTGTGTAACAGATGTCAAAGTGTCGGATATTACAGTTGTAGACATGGAGACTGCAGTGTCCGACATCAATGATGTGATGCTCGTCGACGAGACACTGGGCGTAAATACAACAGTACAAGGTACAAAGCTCGAAGAAAGAGACCACAGCACAGAGCTCATGACATTTGGCTGTGAAAAAACATTACTTGTCACAGAGATGGGAGTGTCCAGCGAAGAGACTGCAGTGGAGGCTATAGCATCAGGCACACTGACCACAGTACTGGACACAGGCAGTAGACTGCTGCTGGTCAGCACAGCAGGCACAGGGTTCATGACATTTGATACATGGCTTATAGCAGTGGAAGGTGATGCTACGACACAAAGTTCTGCTGCGGCAACATTTTCGGAAATTTCTGCGGTCAACGTTGAATTGTCGAACATATCAATTGCGAATACTGGGGTTTCAGTCTTGGACATCACTGATGTTTGATGCATAGACAAAAAAGCCGTGGTACAAGGCACAGAGCTAGATGAAGAAATCATACCGTGGGACTGCGGCTGGATTGTATCTGGTTGTGGAATAACAGTACTGGCAGTACTGGTCCAAGAGATGGGAGTATTCAGTGAGGAGGTCACTGTGGTGGACACAGAAGTCTCAGCAGCACCAGAAAAACTGGCTGCAATACTGGACATGGTCAGCACACTGGACACCACAGTAGACACAGAGTTCACAGCATCTAACACATGGCTTATAACAGCGGACATTGGTGTTACAGAACCGGCAACAGAGGTGCTGGCCAGTGAATCGACAGTATCATGCACAGAGGCTAGAGTCCTGCAAGCAGAGACACTTGGGACCGACACTGTATCCCCAAGCAGAGTGGTAACTATGTCGACTAATGATGCCACAGACACATGAGTATTGGAAGATGCATTGTCACGACTGTTCACAAAACTGTGGTACTGTTTGGAAATCAAGCTAACTAAAGACCTGGATGCAGTTATCTCAGGATTCTGCACAGGTGTCGTTATGCTGGATACTGAAATTGTCGAGGGTTGCAACACAACAGCAATTACTGGAAAGTAAAAGCCACCATGCTGCAGCATTGGCATCAACCGATCCAAGTGGACTGCTACACCAGAATTCACTCCGACACCAACACCTTCACTACTGTTGTCTCCATCTGCACTGGCTGCTGTCGCATGCTGAGGCTGTGCTAGTTCCGACTCACAAATAGTCTCCGTAAGTTGTGAATGTCTGCCATCCCCAGAGTCTTGATTTGGTAAAGCAGTCAAAGCTTCTTCAGACACGACTGGAGTCAATGGGACCAGAAAACTGTCTCCACCAGCACTGGCTGTTGTCACATGCTGAGGCTGGTGAGGCTTGACTAGTTGTGGCATAGCAGTCACAGACTCACAAACAGTTTCTGTAAGTTGTGAATTTCTGCCGACCCCAGAGTCTTGATTTGATAAGGCAGTCAAAGCTTCTTCAGTTACAACTGGTGTCAAAGGGACAAGAAAACTGTCTCCACTAGCACTGGCTGTTGTCACATGCTGAGGCTGTGCTAGTTCCGACTCACAAATGGTATCTGTGAGTTGTGAATGTCTGCCATCTCCACAGTCTTGATTTGGTAAGGCAGTCAAAGCTTCTTCAGACATGACTGGAGTCAATGGGACCAGAAAACTGTCTCCACCAGCACTGGCTGTTGTCACATGCTGAGGCTGTGCTAGTTCCGACTCACCAATGGTCTCTGTGAGTTGTGAATGTCTGCCATCTCCACAGTCTTGATTTGGTAAGGCAGTCAAAGCTTCTTCAGACATGACTGGAGTCAATGGGACCAGAAAACTGTCTCCACCAGCACTGGCTGTTGTCACATGCTGAGGCTGTGCTAGTTCCGACTCACCAATGGTCTCTGTGAGTTGTGAATGTCTGCCATCTCCACAGTCTTTATTTGGTAAGGCAGTCAAAGCTTCTTCAGACATGACTGGAGTCAATGGGACCAGAAAACTGTCTCCACCAGCACTGGCTGTTGTCACATGCTGAGGCTGTGCTAGTTCCAACTCACCAATGGTCTCTGTGAGTTGTGAATGTCTGCCATCTCCACAGTCTTGATTTGGTAAGGCAGTCAAAGCTTCTTCAGTCACTGTCTCCACAAAACTGTCTCCACCAGCACTGGCTGTTGTCACATGCTGAGGCTGTGCTAGTTCCAACTCACAAATGGTCTCTGTGAGTTGTGAATGTCTGCCATCTCCACAGTCTTGATTTGGTAAGGCAGTCAAAGCTTCTTCAGACATGACTGGAGTCAATGGGACCAGAAAACTGTCTCCATCAGCACTGGCTGTTGTCACATGCTGAGGCTGTGCTAGTTCCGACTCACCAATGGTCTCTGTGAGTTGTGAATGTCTGCCATCCCCAGAGTCTTTATTTGGTAAGGCAGTCAAAGCTTCTTCAGTCACAACTGGTGTCAAGCCATCATCACTGGCAATGGCTGTCGTTACAAGCTGAGATTCTGCTAATTCTGACTCACAAACAATCTGTGTGAGATGCAAATTTCTGCCATCGAAATCTTGCTGTATTATGGCAGCTGAAGCTTCTTCAATCATGACCGGTGTCAACGGGACTGGCAAACTGTCTCCACCAGCCATGGCTGCTGTCATACGATAAGGCTGTGCTAATTTCGGCTCAAAAACAGTCTCAGTAAGTTGCAAATTTCTGCCATCCCCGGAGTTATGATTTGGTAAGGCAGTCAAAGCTTCTTCAGTCACAACTGGCGTCAAGCTATCTTCACCAGCAGTAGTTGCTGTCACATGCTGTGACTGTGCTAATTCCGGCTCACAAACAGCGCCTGTAAGTTGCGAATTTCTGCCATCTCCGGTTGAGTCCGAAGACACAGCCATAACAGGCACTTCAGAGTTAAGTGGTTCCAACTTCACCACAGTCGGAAGAGATTCTTCATCAGAACCTGATGAAGAGGCTGTTTCTAACTCCAACTGACTTGTCATTGCCACTGATGCTTCAGAACAGATCACCGCTTGTGGTGGTAATGGCAAAGTTGCTACATGTGATGAATCAGGATCATTACTTCTTTCGCAGGATGACAGAGGAGGTTCATCGACAACAGAAGCTGACGAAGCACTTGATAGTGCCCTGGAAGATGTCTTTTGTAACTCCAACTGACTTGTCATTGCCACTGATGCTTCAGAACAGATCACCGCTTGTGGTAGTAATGGTGAAATTGCTACATGTGATAAATCTGGATGATTAATTGTTTCGCAGGATGACAGAGGAGGTTCTGCAATGACAGAAGTTATTGATAGTGCCCTGGAAGATGTCATTTCTAACTCCAACTGACGTGTCATTGCTACTGGTGCTTCAGAACAAATCACCACTTGTGCTGGCAATGGCAAAGTTGCTACTTCTGGCGAATCAGGATGATTAATCACTTCAGACGACGGTAGATGAGGTTCTTCGCTAGAAGCTGGTGATGCTGCATCAGTCTTCCACGGTTCTAGCTTCACTGCATCATGCAGTACAGATTCGTGCGATGATGACAGTCCGGTGTTGGGAGTTTCCGTGGAATTTTCAGATGAAATTTGACGCTGAGGATCTACATTTGCATGAGAACTTTGTGTCTCAACACAAGCAAAGTTGCTTTGAGAATCAGAGTGGCTGGATGACAACTGTGTGGGCTGCGTATGTTCTAATTCAGTTTCCAGAATGTGCGCCATCTCGTCAACTGAACCATCGGACAAGTCGCCAGCATCCTGCCAGTAAAACACACACAGACGCATCAGCACAGCAGTGTACAAAAATAACTGGGTATGCACAGTTGCACACATCCTGGGTAACATGTAAAATGAGGAACAGCAGTGTTGGTGAAATGACATGCAACCAAAACGATCAACCAAGCACCCACGGATCACCCAGAGAAATTTCACCTGCATCTAGCATCTCTTGTACATCAGCAGTCTGCAGCAAATCACACTTTACAGACCAAAGCATGTCATCAAATAAAAATAAAATGTCCCATTTTTTGTGCACCATCCTCTAAATGCCATTTTGTAAACCACACCTGAAAATAGTGAATATCTCGTTAATTATTTACAAGTGAATGTGTGCGGATGTGTAGTGTATGTTTTATTGGAAAAATGCTGGCAACTTGTCCAATGATTTGATTGACGAGACGGTACACAGATGTCCCTTAGATTCTCGATCTCCACTGATCTTTATCCCGAGCTTCTTCCTTATGGGACAGAATTAACCTTAAACGTTCCCTCACATAATTCCTCCAGATTTACTTCAGGCATCCCTACTGCCTAGTTCCTTTAATTTCCATCGTCATACACCCATGGCCTATGCTGGCAACTTGTCTTCGCATTCAGCATTTCCAAACCACCTTAATATGTCGCTTAATCTGCTTGCAAATATTTTTGGAAAAAAGGCTGCTTAAACAAATATTGTAGCAACAAAATTGTACATTAACAGCTTCATACATCACCAATCCAATAAGCCATAACACAACTGACAGGTCTCATCAAAACCTACACCTAGTTACCAGTAGCACAAATTATGAATGATATTATTCCACAATACCTCAGCAACTGTTAATAAACTGGGTGACATATAACAGCATAAATAAGAACAATATCTCAAGAACACAAAAAATACCAAAAACAAGGCATGATATCGAAATGTCATCCCTAGTGACATCGTCATGATTCACATGATTTTCGATAGTTTTACACACCATAAAATAATCACATTGTAGTAGACACAGAAACCGATAAAAACCCCCAGGTAAGACTGAGTACATAGAATGACTACGATGATTCATTCACAATATATTGCGATACATAAACATGTTTTGACTGACTGACTGACTGACTGACTGCTGATGAAGAAATGCTGTAATGAATGACAATGGTAAACAAACCATATAACCATCATTATCATTATCACTTCATTTATCTGCAGTACGTCAATGGCAGGACAGCTCAGTTGGTAGAGCGGTGAGCCTTGGATCGAAAGGTTCCAGGGTCAAATCCTGTCAGAGTCAACTCAACCCTTCATCCATCTTGGTCGATAAAATGAGTAGCACAACGTGCGAAGGTAAGCAGGGAGTCTCTGTTGAGAACTAATCCACCGAACAGAGATGTATGCAATCTCGAGTTGTACTCCCTGGCTCAAGGACATCGAAAAGGGATGAGCTCCTCTATACTGTGGCTACCAGCCTTGCACAGTATAAACCCTTTACCTTTTTTACGTTAACGCACGTGAGAAAGACTTGTACTAACCTCTGAATCAGTGTCAGCCAGTGAAGCTATGGGAGACAGTGGATCATGGATTGGACTGATCAGGTGACTATGACTTGGAGACAACTGCAGCAGAGAGCAGACGTGCTCCACGTAAACGTCAGTGTCAGTCAGCTGCTGGTGGTGTGTCAACTCATGAACACGGCGCCGACGTCGCACGCGATCTACTTAACAACCACATCACAAACATCACAGAAAACAACACACACTGCACACAGTTACGTACAAGGGCCATCCCAAAAGTTTCCAGCCTCGACGTATTAGACAATAATATTTTCTACAATCTATACATCAGTGAAACGTACATCCTTTACAAACTATAATGAGTCAGTTGCGGATATGACGTTGTTGTAATTTATGACATCATATAGCTCTAAACCAAAACGATTTGGAGCGCTAATGCAAACAGCATAGAATCAGGCTCACTGTTGCGTGACAATTTTCCAGTCTGTAGCTAAGTGTACCAAAGTGGAGCCCCGTGCCATCTGATTTTGTGAAAGCCCTAACAAATACGTTTTTGAATTTCTCATTTGCACATGTGAATATGTAATAGTCTACATTTGCGCTAGCCGCAAATAACAGCATTTGAGTCAATTACGACTGCAAACAACAAGTAATTTGAGCAAAGCTCACGAGACGCGCGAAAGCCTATAGCAGTTCCTGTTCGTAGGTAATCGTAGTCTATCTCCATCCATTTCGTCGTAATTCACTCTTTTGCAGCCAAATATCGTCAAAAAATCACGTTAAATCAATATTTTTAGGGTTCAAGGTCATTCAAGGTCATCGACGTTGATAAATTTAAAAAGCCTGTCACCAGTGCTTGTTATGATAAGTAGCATGTCTGTGCCTATCTGCAAGCGTGTTCACACTACACGAGATAATTGTGCTAAAATATCCACTTTTTAGGGGGGTAGCTGTCTTTGACGCCTGCCTGCGCTGGCCTCCTTGAACCTAGGGGGTCGGGACTTGAACTGCTAAAATCTACGTTAAATGCTGAAAATTTTGTATGCAGATTGTCTTGGTCTATCGCCAGCCATTTCGTCGCAATTCAGTGCTGAAATGTGCACTGCATCCAAAAATTGCGAAAAATTCACTAAAAACCTTTTTTTGAGGGGTTCAAGGTCGTTCAAGGTCATCGATGTTAATAAATCTCAAAAGCCTGTCACTAGTGCTTGTTATGATAAGCAGCATGTATGTATCTATCTGCGACCGTTTTCACATTATTCGAGCCAATAACGGCAAAATGACGTCTTTTTTAGGGGGGTACCCCTCTTCGACGCCCTCGTTCGAGGGGAACCTTTGCACCCAGTGGCACGTAATTTTGTCACGATAAACCATAGAGACCTTGGGGCAGCCCACAGTAAAGATTTTGTGATCCTAGCTTGCACCGTTTTGATACAGCTCACGAGTGTGACGGACAGACAGACAGACAGACGGACGGACAGACGCCCAGACGATGGCTAAGACGAGCGAAGCATTCTGCTTTCGCGTGTAAAAACGATGGGCATTCAAAAAGTTTTGAGCCTCAGTATATTAGACCAAAATTTTTTATTATCTATATATCAATAAAAGGTACCTACCTGGCGTATTCGTGTGAGCAGATTGTGCAAGTGACGTCATTGTAATTTATGACGTCATAGGGCATTAAGCTGAAGCGATTTGGTGCGCTAATGCAAGCAGCATTTGAATCAGACTGACTGTTGCATGAAACTTTTTCAGTCTGTAGCTGGATTTAACAAAGTGGGGCTCTTTGGCACCTGATTTTACGAAAGCCCTGACATCTACGTTTATGAATTTCTCATTTGGGTCTGTGAATATACTATAGCCTAATCTGTGGTAGCCGTAAATCAAAGCATCTTAGGCAAAATATGACGCAATGCCATTATCTGATGGTATCAAAAAAATTATTAAAAATTTAGCTATTAATTATATCAGTTGTGTTAGTGAAAGGCCGAAAGGCCGTCCAAAATTTGTGACTAGTTACATGGGCCCCTGATGGACAGGGGGCCGAGAGGGGCCTGGAAGCAAGCCCTGCACAATTTCCCCATATTTCTGCACTGCAGTCCAGCCAAAGTCTACAGTTACCCAGCTGGCTGTTCATGACTATAGACTTTTACACCAAGACCACCCTGCATACAGCAACAACCTTACCCCCAGTGACTATTATCTGTTTCGAAATCTGAAATCTGATAATGATGGTGTCCGTTATCCATGATGATGAATGACTCAAGCCTTTTTTATTGACGCTGGAAATCGCTTCTGTTTAATGCTCTGTAACGCCATAAATCACAACGACGTCATATCCGCAACCGACTCATTAAGTTCGTAAAGGATGTACATTTCACTGATGTATAGATTGTGGAAAATATCGTTGTCTAATATGTTGAGGCCGGAAACTTTTGGGATGACCCTCGTATATATGCAGACACTAACTAGCAGCACTCAGGAAGCACAAATCCATTCCAAGACTTTTCACATCCTCTAGATCTATAATCGAATATGGGTTATTGCCTGGACCATGCCCCACTTCTCTGATAATGTTTCATCAAAACTGATCCCTAGAAAATTGCCAAAAGCACACCATTGTCCAGACTGCTGCCAAAATCTAATCACCTGCCAGTTGGACCGCTAAGAAAAATTTCATCCAGAATCCACTCGCAACTCATGGATCAAAGCAAGCAGACACACATACACACATGCACATGTCACAAACCATAGACAGAGATGCAAATATAATAAAGAGTGACATGGGTATGGGGATGTCGTGACGGCGGTAATACCGTGGTAACTGCAGTAATTACCGTGGTAATGGGACAATAACGCCGGTATTCCCGCAGAAATGGGAATGAAAGCCACGGTAATACCATGGGGATGGGGATCAAATTTGCGGTAAACCCACGGTAAAAGGGACAACTAAAACTTACATCTGTAGAAAATGCTGTGAAAATACATACGGGAATAATAATCAACTGCCGGTACCGTACATCACATGCCTAGCATGAACCAGCAGTTTTGGGACGATGCAACAGTTAGTAATACCAAAGTGGTTGAATATACATTCTACGGCATGTTTACTTCCTAGATGTAAACAACATTAAAATGGATAAAACTGTTGTTTCAAAATTAGTAAAGTCAAATAGCAACAGAATTAAATTAGTTGCCAATGAAAGCGAGAAGAGTGATGTGTGGTCCTCATTCGTTAAAGTATACTTGGACGATATGTTTAGTAACTTCGTCAAGTGCAGCACATGCTGCACTCTACTGAAGTGGAAAGGCAAAGATGGGACCAGTGGTCTTAAGGCCCACACTAAAGCATGTCTGTCTCAGCGGAGAGACTCAACAGTAACTCCACTGGCCTCTTTCTAAAAGTCTGAGTCAGCAACGTCGACAGCACAACATCCACATGTTACAGCAGCTGACAAAACAGCTGTGATGGAATGCACTGCGCAGTTCTGTGCTCATGACATCCGGGATTTAAAATTGTCGATGGAGAAGGCTTCAAAATTGTGGCTGAGAAACTCATTCATATGGGTGCAAAGTATGGCAACATACCAGCAAGTGAACTTTTGCCAAGCGCTTGAACACTGTCGAGACACATAGATTATATGTGCTGCAAAGAAAGAGACTCTCTAATACGCGCTCTAACTGAAACTGATCGTTTTGGTGTTACAACTGATATGTGGACACATGAAGACACTTCTACGCCACACATTACTGTGATGCTTCACTACATCACCAAGGAAAAAAAGTCATGTATTGCTCACTACAGGTAAGCTGTTGGCATTTGTTCAGTTTTGCAAGAAAAAATTTTGGTTGCAGTTTGGTTTCGGTTTTACAATTAACCGTGTTTTAGATTATTTTGGTTCAGTATTTGCACTTGGGTTATTTAGTAGTAATATTTTACTGTTATTGCTTTATCAGTCAGATATTGCGCATTAAAAGTGTGTGGGTTTTGTGGTGTTGAATGTTATCAGGAGTGGCATTTGTATGCACGTATTTGTGCAACCAGAGAACTGACCTAACCAGAGAACTGACCTGGACCAATATAACAAACTGACCAATGACTACATAATATGTAATGTATTATGAATATTAAGATGGCATTAGAGCAGCAACACATTACCATAATGCAAAAGATAAAGCAAACAGTGACAAACCATTTCAAACTATATGACACTTATCTTCAATTCAAAAGATATATTGCACGAAACATGTCATCAATGCTACACGTCATCAATGTTATACCTCAAAAAGATGAAAAATAGTTTTTTGGTAATTTTGGGCTGTGACACACTTTCAAGAGTGAATCATGCCAGACGGATGGACAGAATTTAAAAAGCTAGTACATGCTTAGCACTATGTGCAGTTGCATGTAAAAATAAATCAAGTTTGCGACGATTCCACTGTTCTTTCAAACACATGCCTGGGTGCGCAAATGGTGCACTAAGAAGCAGAAGAAGAAGCAAACCTCCAGAACGAGTCATTTCTGCCACCTGTCGACTCAATTCTTTCTGCACAACCAAACCAGCAAATGCTCCATTAATACACCATTGCCACTACTGCTACTATTACTCCACACATGACTGACATCAGCTTTATCGGCATACACCACGGAAGCAGCTCAGCACAGAATTACTATGGTACGTCTTTGCATCACTTATACCCCGTTTACATGATCGAGCAAACGTCGAGCAGACATCGAGCAAACATCAAGCAGGCCTGATGGATTTAAGCCCCCTGGCTTAAATGTATACCTAGGCTTAGCCCACAGCTGGTCACATGTTATATAGGTCTTCCAATTACAACCCGCCCGCCCTCCTAATTAGCATGTTCATTACCACAACTCATTGAGCTAGCTGGATGAATGCTAGCAAACATCGAGCAGACGTCACGCAATTAGCATGTGTATTTTGAATACATTTGCTCGACATTTGCTCGATTGTGTAAACAGGGTATTATGCTCCACATACAAGCCATCAGTCAGATATACAGCACATGACAATAAACATTTCCTTTGCCAAACAACCACAGTAATTACACATGGAAATAAAAGTCTTTGCAGTAGCTAAACTTGTACAATACGCATAAGGTATTACATTAACGAGTGACAGCCGTTCTTCGGGCTGTTGCAAAAGTTTACCACCCTGAAGTTAAAAAGACAATCTAGGGTTCAAATCAGGGGTAAGGTTGTGGCAACTGCATTCAGTGATCTTCATGGGGTAATGAGGTTTTGCGACAGACCCAATCTTCTTTATACATACCAGTTAAAATAAGCAATTATTTTCGTTCAGAATCTAATGTCCGAATAAACATAAATGGACAGTTAAGCTGCATTTCAACTGTGAAATCTTAAGTCATCTCCTACACTGAGCTGTGTCCCATCATAATGAAGCCATAGAGAAGTCCAATACCTGCAACTGCATCTTCTCATGAGCCAGAGACAAATTCTTCTTCTTCAATCCTTTCACACTAGCATGATATCTGTCTGCATCATCTGCGTCACACAAAACTCGAAACATTTAACACAACAACAAATGCTGATAACTCTACTCACTGATATAAAATTACAAACCAAAAATGTGATAGAATAACAGAAACTACTATAATATGTGACGCATAATTCACCAGTTATCACAAAACAATACTTTATCACAAAACAGTACTTACAACACTTGTGCCACACACTTACTGCACAAAGAAATCGCGAGCAAATATAGCGAGCACACTGTTAACAGTCGGTAGTTAACAGCAGTCACTTACCAGTCGTCTTCTTCAGCTTTGACTCCAACTCCCTGATACTACAATTAGCCAAACAACATCAGTCAAGTTAACAACGGAACATAAGACTGAGAACATATGAAGCACCAGTTGTGACAATCCCAACCTGTCCTATGCAATATATGCTCTGAACCAAACATTATGCACGTTATGTACATCCATAGTCGAAAATACAGGCCTAACATCAAATTGTACAATCATTTTTAAAAATGAAAATAAACGATAATTAAAACACAACACTAAAATGCCCAAAGGTTACAACATGCAAAATGTGAACACAAGAAGCAGACAGAAAGTAAAATGCAGAGAAGTAGCAAAAGGACACCGGATGCCTGCATTTAACCAGAATGGTAGTAAATTAAGTAATAAATTAAAGATATAATGGCGATGGTAAAAGTGTTGACCCAATTGGCTCATGCTGTAATTACAGGCACAATGCCAACTTCGTAGTTTCCAGTTCTGATCAAGTTCTGATCTGCTAGTTTCTGGGACAGCACTTAACAAAAAATCCACTACTCATGAATCCAACACCCATCCGAACAGATAGCTGAATCTGACAGCATACAGCCTTAGCTGTGCCGAGAAATTTAAAAAAAAAACAAAGGTAAAAACAAGTAATTTGAGCAAAGCTCATGAGACGCACGACAGCCTTAGCAGTTCCTATTCGCTGGTTGTCTTGATCTATCTCTATCCATATCGACACAATTCACTCTTGAAATCTATGCTGCAGCCACAAATAGCAAAAAACACCAAAACCCCTATTTTAGAAGTTCAAGGTCATTCAAGGTCATCGATGTTCACACTAATAAAAAGCTTGTCACTGTTGCTGGTTATGATAAGCAGCATGTCTGTTGTCTTGGTCTACCTCCAACCATTTCGTCGCAATTTACTGTTGAAATTTGCGCTGCAGCCAAAAATTGCATCTCCGTATCTATCTGCAACCATTTTCACACTTATATACAAGCCAATAACAGCAAAATAACATCTAATGGAGGTACCCCTCTTTGATGCTCTCATTCGAGCAGGGGCGGTGCTACAGGAGGGCCTAGGGGGGCACGTGCCCCCCCATCGGGGAAGAGGTGCCCCCCGTCGGGAAATTTTGGGTATTTTCGTTGGGACAGAGTGACAGACCATGACAAAAAAAACTTACTTTGTTTCAATGCTTAAACCACAATGCTATGTCCTATGAAATAATTAATATACGTTAAAACGTGTTAATTAACACATCATTATTGCTGAAGTTGTACGTGGACTACCCGGTACGTCGAAAGGGTGATTAGAATGACGACTGACACGAACTCGTGGCAGTGTCGCAGACAGGCCAATCGAGAGCCACAGCGGAGCCAGGGAAACACTCTTGTGGGGCGCCTTTGAGGGGAAAAAATTTATTTTTTTAAATGGCGCATTCTGGTGTACTTTATATTTTTCAGCAATGGCGGGACCCCCAAACGTCGCGGGGTCCGAGGTAACTTGCCCACTCTATCCCTTTCTCGATGGGCCAGATGGCAGGACCGTGACAGTCATGATAGAATGGCAACAAAATAATTTTTAATCACTTGAATGCTATTTAATCGTCAAATAATTTTAGTTTAATGGAATACTGAAATTCTTGATTTTCAAAAGTTTACTAAATTTACGTATGTGAATGATTTGTTAACATTTGTTAATTTTTAAACGCGTACTAACGCGTTAAGTAAACGCATTAATTTGACAGCTCTAGGGGCCTACGTGGATCTAAAATGTTTTGAGTTTGTCCTGTCTTGTTCCAGCTGTAGGCTTACTGTGAAGTTACTTTTAGCTTTTTTATGCTGATTACAGTAATGCAGGCTAACAGTATGCTTGTTTTAGTCGAAACTGTTGAACAGAATGACCACGTAGCTTACAGTTAGTGTGCGGCAAAAAGTATCCCCTAAATTTTTTCGTCATTTTTTTTCTTAACAATCATTAAATTTTTGAAGTGATATTTCACACATTTATTACTTATTCATACTCACATAAAAATGCCAAAGAACACTGAATTATCTTTAACTAAAACAAATATATTAGTTTGTTTTTGCAACCACCACATCGTTATTTCTTACGTTTGTGTTCAACAGAATGTGTGCAGAACCATGTTTGCGCTGCAGAAAAACACAGTCATTCGAACAACAGAATAGGAACAACTTGGCAGTGACCATGAAAACTCGAAATGTCCACTGCCAACTTTTACACATGCACTGAATCTTTTACTAAGGTTTTTAATGACCTTGTCGATGACAAATTGCTAGGTCATTTGCAGTGCCTGTTTGGGTTTAGCGGCGGCCTTCAGTTTTCGTGAAAAAATGTCAATAAATAGACATAAGATAATAGATAGACATAAGATGGCATACTTGCCTCAGCCT
>Ga0209367_1001949_pt1 | contig 26545 bp, 20 predicted proteins | sample WorMetLIZISLAND2_FD_187412 | JGI IMG/M metagenome (GOLD analysis project Ga0209367, IMG submission 187412) | Marine gutless worms symbiont microbial communities from Max Planck institute for Marine Microbiology, Germany - Olavius geniculatus... ... | reverse complement strand
TAGCAGCCGTTCTCCTCGGTCGTTCTTGTCTCCATATCCAAAGTTACCCATGACTCTCTCCCATCCATTGTTGTCGCTTCCAACCTTTGCATTCCAGTCACCTGCAATGATTACGATATCCTTCTTTGGTATGTCATCCAGCGTTGTTTCCAGGTCTGCATAGAATTGTTCCACCTGTTCGTCTGTACCGTGTGACGTGGGTGCATATACCTGAACGACAGACATGTTAAACGGCCATGCCTGGAATCTTGCAACCATAACGCTGTCACTTACTGGTTTATAACCAAGTAGTGCCTCGCGGGCCTGCTTACTCAGGAGGAACCCGACGCCTGCTTCATGCTTCTGTTCATTCCCTGACCAGATAACCTTACAGCTGTGCATTTCTTCTGATGCAGTTCATCGCATTTCAGCCAGTCCTAGTATATCGAAGCGATATCTTTCCATCTCATTCTCCAGCAGTTCAAGTTTGCCTGGTGCCCACATGGTGCGCACATTCCATGTTCCATTATTCAGATTGATTCTTGTTGATTAAGTACATTTGGCAACAAAGTGCAATTAGGACTATTTCTAAAAGTAGCACGTTATTTGTGTTATCAAAATTGTTTTATATTTTGATGAGAAAAATAAATATAATGCAAAAAATATTATTCAGATTTATCATCCATGTGGTACCAACTGTTGTTCAGAAATACCAAGCTGATGATGATGATGAAGGACGAATAAACTTTAGCATGGCGTTAAGTCCTAAGACTACAAGGACACGTAACAATAAGCTTAAACAGTGAAGTCACGTAATAGTAGTCAGCGCAATGAGACGTTCTTAGTCATGTCTGTAAGACTGGGCAAGAAGTTCGGTTTTCAGTCTGCTGTGGAAAACTTGCAACGACAGCGATGACCGGATAATAACAGTGGGCATTGCATAGATATCATGAATGCCAGTATTTATGAGGCATAGTATGCCAATAATGGGCATAATAGTCATGTGATGCAATAATGCACAGGTGGGCATGGTAGATGTATGTCTGGCTGCCATGCCATGCCATTCTAGTGAACATCATGTGACGATGTGATTTGGACCAATTGCATACATATATTTTGCTATGATGCTTGTATGACATAATGTTTGTTGTTTTTATAGGGAAACACTCGGTAGGAGAGCAGAGGTATGAGGCTGACGAGGAAATGAACAAGTGCGTATCTCTGTGGTCTGGTGACATAACAAGTCTTGAGATTGACTGCATCGTAAATGCCGCGAACAGTTCACTGCTTGGCGGTGGTGGAGGTGAGACGTTTCATACCGGTATTGTTTACTCTGTTTTTATAAATTGTGTGCAATGCTGTAGCTCTCATTACTGTTTGTTGTTTTAGCTGATTAGTCCGCTTTAAACGATAGTTTTCAGAGCAGACTTATATTTTGCTGGCATTTATTTATTTTCTTTTTTTTAGCCACAAGATCTCCGAGCTCTGTCAGCCGATTGGCGCAAAATTTTGCATCGTGATTGGAAGTGTATTCAGCTTTATAATCGCAGTCCAAAATTTTTGTGGTCTCCCAGAAAAATTTTAGGAGGCCAGAAATCTGCAAAGTTTTGGCCGATTTTGGACGACTTTAAATTTGACTACGAATATCTCTGGAACGGATGAAGATATTGAAAATCAGATAGGTATGTGAGCTACTGCAGAGGAAGACCAAGAATGACCTGGGAAGACAACATAAAGAAGTAGACTGGACTGGATAACGACGACTTACTGCAGTCGGTGGAAGATAGAAGAAATTGGAGGATGATCGTTCATAAAGCGGCCAACCCTCGGACCGAGGACGGCTGAAGGCAAGGCAAGGCAGTTCCTCCCACGTTTGGCGAAAAAAGTCTGGTGAACTTTGGTCCACTAATAACAGTGATCTGAAGGTCAAATTCTACCCACCCAAATTGACTTTGTTCGAAAACCATATTTTGGTCCCTAGAGGGGATTCTTGGTCGTTTCGTCACAAAGGCGAATAACAATTAGCAGTCGGTGCGGTTCTAACCGGTATTGTTCATTGCAGTCTTACGACGTTAGTAGACCTAATGTGTACATTTGTGCAATGGATGACAACAACGATATGCAACATATGAGGTATTGAACAATGTACAAAATTTTGAAGTTGGTGTTACTAAGCGTGGAAAACCCACTGTCATACATGGTGGCTTCGGGTACTGGAGGCATAGACAAAACAATGTTGGACAGGTCATTTGGAGATGTTGCCAGTTTCAAGCAATGAAGTGTCTTGCAACGATTAAGACAGCTGGCAATCACTTGATTTCATTAACCACGCGGCACACACATGAAGGCAACGTTGCAACATCGCGAGCACGTACAGCAGGAGGCTTACATCAGATGAAGCAAAAGATAACAGAGAATGTCAGTGGTTTATCCGTTTGCAGGCTCAGTCGCCGTAAAAAGGGAGATGAGAACGCTGCCTATGCCCCTTGTGGGGTATGGCACTTTTACCTTATCTAGTTAGTAATTGTGATCTGTAATAATCATTCCATTGTTGTATTGCATTGAGAGTGGTGCAGAAATGTTTCTGTGATATAGTTGATGGTGCTATTCATCGTGCAGCTGGCAAGTCACTTGTTAATGAGTGTCGAACGTTGAAAGGCTGTAATGTTGGCGAAGCGAAAGCAACTTGCGGTATGTGAAATGTTTATTTTTTTTTGTTAAACTCTAAACTTGCCAATAATTTTGTCACGTCGCAGAGGCGAACATTCATTGCGAGGAAATATGGAAGCAAAATAGTTTCTTTTCTCTCTTTACTAGTTTTTTTGTGTAGTTTGTATGATACTAGCTTTTTAAATTTTTCTTTTGTTAGCAATGATATTCTGCTTCAATGAATAGACATGATTCTAGTGTGATTTATTCTCAGTTTAATTAGTAAAATGTATGTGTTTGAAGAACTTTTCTTTAAGGCTTCACTGCAAGTGTTATCAGTGGTGTATGTCTAAAATTGTGTTACGTTGTAGGTTACAAATTACCAGCCAAGTGTAAGCATGATTAACTACTTATAGTAATATATTTTTAGCATTTTCAAAATTAAAATAGTACTTTGGACAATAACTGTATCAAATCAGTTGCTGTTGTGATATATGGTTGTCACTGTTATAGCTTGTCCACACTGTCTTCATGTAAAATTCCACATGTAGAGCTCCACATGTAGAATGTTCTACATATAGACAGTGTGGACTCAGTAGTATATACACTCTGAACTGTTTTGATATTGTTGATTAATGTCCATTGACAACCCAGTGTGGACTTTAAGGTTGCTACTTATCTTCATCTCGTAATGACTTTGTGAGCAGCAGGCCCAGGAGAGTGACCCTTTAAGCTCCCTGGACTTTTAATTTCTTGATATTAGATATCCAGATTTTTCACAGCACTCTTGCAGGTTTCCTCTATTTTCTCTTCCTTTCCTTTACTCCTCATTGCCCTTCTTCTTTTCTTTCTCTTTTCCTTCTTTCTCTTTGAAGTAGGACTCGTAAAATCCAGGTACAGGGTCTGGGCAGTGCTGTGAGCTCTTCAGTATTATATACACTCTCCAGTGTTGATTAAAAGGTGCCTGTTTGGGAGACTTGACGTAATGTACAGTTATTCAAAAAATGGCTATTAGCTAATAAAATAAAAAAAACTTGATTTGTAAAATATGTGCTGAGAAGCTTTGTTACTCATTACTTTTTTGTTGGAAATTCATTTTTTAGTTTAATAAACCGTTTTAATCTTTAGTACTGTATATATCATATGATTAATACAGTTTTTCATGTTTTAGTAGCTCCGCAATTCCGTAGATAATTGTGCGTTTAGATCGTGATATTTATTATGTTGTGTTTGTTTAAATGTGTACCATTTCAGCATAGTTGTCAATGAAATGTCAGTACTTTGTAAAAACTCAGTGCTGGAGTTTGTTTTTACATCCATCCGCAATTCGATGCATTTGTGATGAACTTTGACTGTTGTAGATGTGATTCACACTGTTGGACCTCAGGGTGAAAACAGCGCCAAGCTGAAAAACTGCTACAGTCACTGTTTTGAAGAGATGTTGAATTTGCACCAGAAGTCGATAGTACGTTGATGTTTGTTGCTTTGTGTTGACAGTTGTGCATATTGTTATGCGTCACATTGAATTATTGAAAGTATTGATTCCGCAGTGTCTGTTGAGTGACTTGTGACTTTAAGATGTGGCTTAATGATTGTTTTGATGGATCTCTATTCAGGATTTCCAATCAAGTAGCATAGGAGTTATTGGTGCAGCAGTCAGGAATGTTCCACTATCAACATTTTTTGTAGAAACTTGTAATAGCGGGAGTCTGTGACAGCAGCTTTAGGTGCTTTTTTGTCCATAAATGAAGATAAGAAGGTTATTGAAGAATGAAGATTGCTGTGGAGCATAAAAGGTGCCATCTGTTGTCGTTATTTTTCTTTATGTAGCCCAACTTATAAGTTGATTTGCTTATGCATTCTTTTGTGCACATGTTGTGTGCAGGCTTTCCCATGCATCTCGACAGGCATCTACGGTATGCGAATGCACGTTGCTACTTACATCTAATGTTATTATTTGACAGTGTCTGTGCCAAACGGCATTGATTTGAAATGGCATTGATGTGAAATTTAGTTATAAAATAACCATGTTTCGTAGATGCTTTGCTTGTGTGGTGTGGTAAGGCAGATTTTGATGCTGTATTGTCATGTGATAAGATAGCAGTAACAGCAGCTTAAGCCATTCTAAACAAGCGATGGGAAACTTGCATGAATCTATGCTTGCTTGTGAATTGCTTATTGCTTAGTAATTAGTTTAGTTTATTGATATGCACAGACATAATAATATCTGATTTGGCTTTGTGTGAATAGGGCGTGTAAGTGGAAATAGAATTAATTTCCGTTTCATGCTGAAATCGTTTTTTGTTAGTGTTTTCGGTGAATGCCAGTGGCCCACTAACCACATCGGCGCCAGTGGGCTAGTCTAATATGCCACCGGCGGTTAGTCTCCAGTCCTAATATTAAATCTAACCCTAAAACCCTATCAAATTTATCAAGCATCAGAATTAATCACCGGATTCTGCATGTTTGCCGACTATCTACCATCGGTGGGACCAGTGGAGTAATAGATGACACTGCAAATGCACCACTATATAACGTACGAAATGCACTCACTATAATAACTCTGATAATCTTTAAACATAAATGACACACAATATATAAAGACAACATGTTGCTCAACGAAGCACAACGGCTACAACCTCGTTCACCGGAAGTCGAAAATTTTAGTAACATACTAGTAACATACTTGACGACCTAACGTAACGGCACTTACACGCCCTATTGTAACATTGTGACAAATTACACTTTGATGATGATGAAGATGATGATGAAGTATGAATTAACTTTAGCGTGGCGTTAAGTCCTAAGACTACAAGGACACGTAACAATAAGCCTAAAACAGTGAAGTCACATAATAGTAGTCAGTGCAATGAGACGTTCTTAGTCATAGCTGTAAGACTGGGCAAAAAGTTAGGTTTTCACTCTGCTGTGGAAAACTTGCAATGATGGCGATGACCGGACTGACTCTGGCAAACTGTTCCAGACCAATGCAGCAGTCGCTGGAAAGGTGCGGTCACCAGTGGTGGAACGCACAGTGCGTGGAGCGACCAGCGCTGATGTAGTCGAAGAGCGCAGTCATAGTTGGTCGTGTTTGGCAGTTTTTTGATTTGAAATCGTATTAACTGGAACCCATAACAACATGCAATAAATGTTGTTCAGTGATTATAGTCATGATCATTCTTACCCTACTTTGTCTTTAGGGCAGGGAGGCTGTTACATCTGCCCAGCGCTGAGGCCGTATAAGTTTGGCCCTATGCGTATCCCCAGAAAGTTAAAGTAACCAAAGGTTACGTTAACGACTGTAAAGCCGTAAATAACGGCTGTGAAGCTGAAATCAGCATTAAAGCTAAAAATTAACTGGTACATAAGCACTGATAAAGTGCACAATAACTGTTCATATGAGGTTTTAGTGTGCTCTTGGTTGGCTTCTCACTTATGGATTTTAGACATTTTTCGGGTCATCGGAGCTTTAAGCCCTACCACTACAACAAGGTGGCACACCACAGTGGGGAATCATAATCATTATCATCATAAGTATTCTATTGCATTGTTTACGTGATGAATAAGAACAGCATTTCGTCACATGATCAGTGCTGGCATGCAGTTAATTGTCAGATGCAGAGTTAACATGATTGCTAAGAATTAAACTGTTGCATGGCCATTGCTATCATGTTGTCTGTAGGTTATCCCAATGGTGCAGCTGTTCATGTTGCTCTCAGCACCATTCGCCAGTGTCTTGAAAAACTCAAACTGCAGAAACGGGTATAGCACACAATATTGGCAAATGCAGATTTATTGTACATGCATATTTTGTGAGAAAACTGATTATTGCTAATTGGTTTCAAGTTTTTGAGAATTTCATGCACACAGTTTTTTCTGTATTAAACACTAGTCTGCAGTTTTAAGTAAGTTGGACTAATGAAGTAATGTGTAGAAGGATCTTAGTTTCATCTTTTTGTATTTTTGTTGGCTTCTGAACTGCACACACATGCTTTTTGATGGCCATTTTTACGCACGAAAGCAGCTACTACTTTCAGCGTGTCTTAGCCATTGCAATTCTGTCTGTCCATCTGTCCATCACACGGGTGGATCAGTCAAAAACGGTGCAAGCTAGGATCACCAAATCTTCACCGTTGGCTGCTTGGAAGACTCTAGTTTCAGGAACTGTAAAGCTTTTCTATAAATTCGAAGGGGGTCACCTCAAACGAGAGTGCTGAATGAGAGGGTGGTGGGCAAAATTTGCGATTTTTGGCCAATAAGTCGCTGTATCTCAGTAACGGTGCGAGATAGGGCCTAGGTTACTATCAATCACTAACACTGGCTAACAATGACCTTGAATGATCTTGAACGCCAAAATAGGGTGTTTTATGGATTTTTTGGCGATTTCGGGCTGCGACACAAATCTTTATCATTTACAAGGTGGCACCATGTAACTATTGTTATGCGATCCAGATAGAGAATTTGGTATTTGTATATTAACTTAGCGTGAACACCCCAATTTTCAGCTAAACTACTGAACCGGAACTGCTATAGGCTTTTGCGCATCTCGTGAGCATTAGCTCAAATTTTTTGTAAGTTTATCTGAACTATCTGGTTGCCCCCATGATTTTCTGTCTTTTCTTAGCTGTGCATCTTCCTAAGACAGATTAAACTTGATCATATCGGTGTTAGTGCAGTCTTACCAGTCGTTTTTGGCTTCTTTCTATATCATTCTGCTTTGAATAATTTTGCTACAGTTTCTGTCTGTTGATTGTTCGATGTTTGTCTGATGTTGCTGCAGCTGACAGAAGTTGATCGTGTCATTTTTTGTTTGTTTCTGGACGTTGACGTCCAGTTGTACAACTCATGGATGAGACATTATTTTCCTCGCTCCACTGATATTTCTGCACAAGGTCTGTATTTCTGATTTTCATCTTGTGCATTCCGATAGTGCATTATTTGTAGCAATAACAATGTGCTTGCATGAGAGGGCGTTAAATGCTCAGCCAGTTCTACTCTGAGTGGTGTGGACTACAAGCTGTTGGCTACAATTGCAGGCTAACATTTTTAGTTTTGGTTTTGGCACTCAAAGCAGAGAAATAAGTGTGATGTAAATAACTGTAATGCCAAACATTTTGTGTATATCAGAAAGTTGACTCAAAGTGTCAGTAGTATTATAGTTACTGCAGCAGAACTGCGTTAGGTACAAGTGTTCAGTCTGATGTTTTGTTTTTGGCCGAAAGTCCTGCTCTGTTTCTGGTGGCACATTCGGTTTCAGCCAAATGCCTTAAGGCACGTTTGGCTCACTTATAGTTTCAGCCAAAAATGAAATTTTGACTTTTGAGTTGACCTTTAGTGACAGTGCATGCTGATAACAGTCGGATCCATAAAGAATCCTATTGCAGCGTTGCAGTCTTAAAGGGTACTGAAACCTTTGGAGACCTAGCATAATGCTCAGTCAGTATTTAAAAAAACACGTTTTTGCTTCTTGGCTTTGTATGCTGTTTTCTGAATATCTTTAAATATGTACGTTTTGATCTGAATGTTCCTCATTTGTCATTCCTCTATGATCATCTGACTTCGCTGGTGTCATCATCACCATTTTTACCTATCTTCGATCACTTCTTTATTTTTTCTTTCTAACCTCAAAACTTTTTGCTATCTCATATTTTACCTTCCATAGATGTCTGGCGCTCTTTGGACTGATTTCACAGATATCTTGACTGCTAACGACTTTCATTGTTTGCAGTTTCTTTATTTCACTATTTCCTGTTTTAGTTCTTATTATTTACTTTTTCGTTATCTGGTCTTTGCCCTTATCAGCGAACAGTTGGATTAGCAGTTTGCAGCTAGCAGACATGCCACTGCCCCAATCAGACACACTACACCTTTGCCCCATAGTCCATAAGCTACTACTCATTCTACTTGTTCCATTTCTCACATTTTAGTTATGTTAAAATGTTGCTAGTTTTTATGTGTTCTATACAAAACTAGCAGCTTATTCAGCAGTTTTCCAGTGCGAATCATATTTCGTATTATTTGTGTATATGTTTTGAACAGTGTCAAGAGGTTCTAAGTAGTGTTAATCTAAGCTACTTGTGCTACAGATAAAAAGCACAAAAATGCATTGTGGCATGTAGTAGATGCATAGCAAATAACTTAACTGAATTTTTTATTAAAAAGATTTTTAACGAGTACTTGATTAAATATCCCTATTTAACTCAGCCCAACTGTGCTCCTCCAGCAAATATTACTACCAGTAAGGTTATACTTGTAGGTGGTGCTATAAAAGGTGACAGTAACAAAAAGGCGTCTGATGTTGAAGAGCTTCGTGACGGGATTGAGAAGTTGTAGTGATGTGATCTGAAAAGAAGTGTGTCTAGTCCGCTGTTTGTGCCAGTTGATTTCTCCTCACGTAGACACAGCTTTTCTAATACCCATTTGTTATTCTTAGATCTCCCGTTATCCATTTAAATCTTTTTGTACCTTCTCCGATTGTTGAAATGATAGTTTTTGCTTGTCGGATGCTTCTCCTGTTACAAAGATATACACTCTCTTATGTAACTGATACTGTAAATGCTTGCAGTATGTATAAAATGTTACAGGTGATATTTTTCTCTTTCTATATGATTTGATTGTTATGTGTACACTGTTTTAACCAGGAACCTGTAACAGATTCTACAGACTTGCATAGATGTGTGTTTTTCTGCATACATGTTGTTTGCTCACTAAATGGACGTACGATGCAGTGTTTGGTGAAAAAGTGCCAAGGTCTAAGCTGTATTATTTTACACAGCGTCCATTGAATGTCAGAATGATTATTTTATTTATTTTTCAGTTTTATACCAGATAGGATTATGTTGAGTTGTTGTCGGAATTTAACTGTAAATTTTTGTTTGATTTGCACATTCATTTTCTTATAAATAGTCATATTTTGTATTTTTTTGTGTAAATTTGTGTAGTTTTCTTTTGACTGATAATTTTAATAGATTTGCCAGTTAAAAATTAACTCTAAAATCACCTTTGCTTTTGACATGGAGTTTGTTGTTGGTTGTAATTTATTTTCTGTATTTGTGTGGTTTTCTTTTTAAGCTTAATTTTAGTAGATTCATCAGATTATTTTATAGTGCTTTATAATGTGTATATCTGTAATTGCTTTAATTTTACAGAGATTGTTTGTTTGCTGTTGCATAGATGTGGTCCTGCATTTGTACATTGTAGGTGTTGGCAAATGTGTCTACTGGACTTATTGTTTTCTTTAATGTTACACAATCAGTTAGTCGTTGGTGCTGTTGATGTAGACATTTAGTCGCTGTCTTTTTAAAAATTATTTTAGTAGCAATTCTTTATACATAGTTGTCTTTGGTCAGTTTTACGTGACCCCTGTCTTCCAATAGATAGCATTCTGAAATTAATCACTGTCTGGAGGATAATGGGGAAGATTATTAGAACTACCATTACTTTTATATATGCACATTTATAATAGTGAGCTTTTTTATAAATTTTAGGTTAGGATTGTTATTTTGTGTTTTGTGTGTTTTTATCTGGTTCATTTTGTAAAGGTTAAATTTTGTGTTTCATTATGTGTTTATGTGTTTATATGTGTGCATTGCCTGGAAATGCTGTCCCCGAAGTGTCAGGCATCCCCGAAGTCCCCGAAGTGTTAATCTCTGCTCACTCACTCAGTTTTGTTTTATACTCATTGTACTACAGGGGCACAGACCATCAATTGTGGATGGCGCATGTTTTGTGTCCTGTCTACTTGGTGCTGCTGTCCCCTGTTCTCTAATAGATAGCATTATGAGATTGATGACTGGAGGATAACAGGGAAGATTATTAGAACCACCATTATGGTTAATTACATATGCACGTATATAATGGAGTTCTTACAATGTTCGGTTTAGCTCGTTTTTGTTTCGTGTTTCTGTAAAGGTTAAACTTACTGTTCTGTTATTATGTGTTTGTGTGCATTTTGCCTGAAAAGGCTGTCCCTGAAATGACCTGTACTATGTCAGGTGGGACGTTAAACCCTACTCACTCACTCACTCACTCTACTTGGTGCTGCAACGAACATTGCTGTTATAACATAGGTGCTATCAATAAGTTTTCTTCTTATCTGATTTTGAATATTTGTACCCCCCTGTCTTGAATATTTACGGGGTGGGCCAAAAAATGGCACAAACTGTTTATATGATAATAACTTTATCGAATATTAACCGATTTCTAAAATTTTTTCACTGTTGGAATCAGGAGAAAATTTGTAGTAACACTATCACTAAAGATTTCATCATTTCACCACACTTCAAATGTGTCGCTATTAAAAACAAGGCGATGTCTGTAACAACACATTCTAAAAAAAGAATAACAAAACAACCTGTTTATTGCCTCAATTATTATCCAAAGTAACAGTAACATCTCGCAGTTTTCACATCAAATGTTCAGTGTGTCCGCCTTGCTGCTGGCGACGCCACTGACCAATGGCGCGATTAACCAAACGCTGCGACAGTTTGCCCCACTCAGTGCTCCAGAATTGTCGTGAATTGTCAACGTTGATAAACGATCTATGAACGAGCCCTCCAAACAGCATAATCGACGGGATTCAAGTTCGGGTTGTTTGGAAGCCACATGTCAGGCTCAATCAACGTTGATCATGCAGTTGGTCATTGTCATTGCAGGCTTAAGTGCGATGTCTAATACCCTGTTTACACGATCGAGCAAACGTCGAGCAATTAGCACGTGTACATTCAAAATACACGTGCTAATTGCTGGACGTTTGCTCGATGTCTGCTCGATCGTGTAAACGGGGTATGACATTTCACGGGGTAGTGTAACGTCACCTATGAGGTGTGGTGGGATCTTTAGTGTTAACGTTAGTACAAATTTTCTGCTGATTCTATTAGTAAAAGAATTTTGAAAATCGGTTAATATTTGATGAAGTTATCAGCATATAAAATTTTTGTGCCATTTTTGGCCCACCCTGTATACTTCCTTAAAAATATTATTTTCAAGGAAGCATGCGTATGTGCTGACGACATTTTGCTGCTAATGACAATTAGCATATATCACATTTTTATACTGACTTTTTGTTGCGTATCTCAGCAAGTTAATCGTGACTGGATTTTTTTTAAATTGAAAGGGTGGAATGTGCCCCCAAAAGCAGTGGTGCGGATCACAGTGTGAAGCTGGATTCCTGGATACAAATCGCACCCGGATTCAGAAATTTTTATGCGCTTGTTCTAGTAGGCTGCATTACGGATCTTGCTCGCCCGTCTGTCTGTCTGTCTGTCTGTTCCGTACGTTTCTGACTCGAAAACAACAATGCTCGATGAATCAAGTTGGCGTGAACGGCATGAACGATTCTCGGAGCAGGGGTAACCGGTTTGCCAATTGTCCTAATTTGCATTAGGATTAGGGACGACCGCATAATATGTCGGCACTGAACCGACATATTTTTTCTAGTTTTTATTAAAAATGTCATTCAGTCACTATTGAGAGAGTCTATAGAGAGTCAGGAGTAAAACATGACAGTTCTCGGTGCAGTATGTGCTCTATCAAGTGCTTTCTAGTTCTACATGATGTCCACGGTTACTATTTTCTCCTTTGTTGTGTTTTTATAACATAAAAATACAGTGCATAAAGGTCTGTTAAAGGCGTCAGAAATGAGATGAAACGAAATGGAAGAATCAGAAGTGAAAGACGCGCGCTTCTTTTCGGTTCAGTTCACTTGTGTCCCTTTGTACACTCCTTAATGACTAGGGGCTTATGATAATGTGACGAAAACACTATTACAACTATTACAGTTTTTTCTTGCCCCTGTATGGCCTACAAATTGCAAACATGCTGTTCACCACGAAAGGACAGTACTCTTTTTGACGATGCAGGTCGCAGATATTCGAACGTGATGGCTTCATCATGTTACAACCGTAGTGATCGAAGCTCCGGATTTTTTTTGTTATTCGAAAAGCCTACTGTTATCGATGAACTTACAATACGACGTAGGCGTTGCTGCGTATTTATCAGGAATAGTCGTTTGTCGTCATATTCCGTATACTGCTTATTCACCCGTAATGATGGAGCTATGGATGAAGATGTCTGAATTTGATAGTGTTAACCATAATAGCTAACAAGAACTAATTTCGTTCGCTTTATTATAGTCCTTGGCTGTTAAGCGTATTAGTTCGTACTTAATACTTTTAATTCGCGAATATGTAACTGCTGGAAGAATGGCGAATATCAAGCTGACGTAGAAAAAAACAATATTTCGACAGCTTCAATGCCAAGAAGTCTAGCCGAGTAGCCCTAGACCTTGATTCCTTTGTCGGTGTTCAGTGTATCTTGAGTTGACGGCGGCGGAGCGACAGCGTCCTGGAACTTTCCACCTATCCACGCTTCTCGCTGCTGCGTCCAGTCTTCGGGCACGGCGTACGGCAGAGCTTCGCCGGTGATGGTGTTGGTGGTGTCCCAGAGTGACAGCTGACGTCGACGGCACTGTGTCAGCGCCGGCGTCCAATGCGTGTCGCAAGCACCGGCCCCTGGCGACTGGCTGGTCACCGAAAAGTGCTCGTGAGTGATCGGTGACAGCACTAGCGCCGCCTTACAGTTGAATGCCTCGACCGGGTAGACTGCTTTGCGCATCCGACGTTCTGGCGGTAATGGACAGTCCATGTTGAGCACTTGCGTCATATGATCCTACACACATCACTTAGTTGACTCAGTTGGCTTGGTGACGGTTACGACGTTGGATTTACGATCATCAGCCTCACAACTGGTCCTATGGAGGTCGCTATGACAAAATGGTTACTACCTGGACGGACACTAAGGTCAACCAAGTCTTCCATCTTTTTGCGAATGAAGTTCTAAATCGGTTAATATTATGACACGGACATGACACAGGATTGATGCTCGTTTATTTGCTGTGGTACCTAATATATCCTATATCTCTTCTAGTCAACTAAATTCGATAGTTTTCACATGACAGCAAAGACCATAGATGCCTCAAACCAAATTGCTACTGCTACTGAAAATGTGACTGAGAGAAATGTACAGGCCTGCCATACAACCATCAGCAGCGTTATTTACGACGATGACGAACTCACCTGTAGAATTTTGGGATTCTTTGTAGTGTATCGTTCGCTGGTCGTGTTTGAGGTGGCGGAGCGTGTCGGCGTCCCTCCGAACAGGTTGTCGAACGTATTTTCACGCACCAGCGTGCGTCGACCGCTTTGTGGCAGCAGTGAGCCGAACAGATTGTCGTGAGTCGTCGTAAACGACAGCGCCGACTGTTGCCGTTGCGGCGTCGTCTCTTTCGGCGGCCCAAACAGAGTCGCCTGCGTGTCCTCGCGAGCGGGGCGCCGTCGACGTTCGTATTCCGCCGCCGCTTCGTCGATTCCGTACTTCTCCCCGAACAGTTTCTCCGTTGTATCCTCGTACTTGGAGCTACGCGTCCTAGGCGTAGCTGTCTCGTTTTCACTGGCGTCTTCTTCTTCGCGACAGTAAACCGTCTTCATCGTGTCATGTTCCCAGCGCTTCCGAGTTCCTGCTGCCTGTTTATTGGAACCGAATATATTCTCTTTCGTGTTTTCCGGAGCGCGTTGAACGATGGTGATAGACATCGGTGGCAGCTTGGGCTTGCTTTCTTCAAACAGGTCGCGACGGTTGGCTACTGGGCGACGACCTCCAACGCGTCGTGTGAACGGTTTTTCTTTGAGGTCATCAAACACGCTGTCTCGCGAGTTGGGATGATCGCGTGTCATGTCGCAGCGTATTGCCGGCCGGTGTTTTATTTTTGCATTAGTTTTGCTCTCGTCGAACTCCACCTGCGACATGAGATGCTTCGGCACGCGCCGCTGCTTGACGGGTTTCGGCTGCGGACTTTCGTCGATGTCTATTGTGTCGCTGGGCCAATCGAGAACGGTTCCGTCGTCGTCAACTGGCTGGCAGTAGAGCCCGACGTGCGTCTCAAGATGCCTTGGAACGATGTCCGGTCGTGGTTCACGAACATCTTCGTCGTCGATCGTGCACGTCTCCGGGTAGCAGATGGCGTTGACGTGCGAGACGAGATGTAGTGGCACTTCGACATCCGTCCTGGGATCGCTGACATTTTCGTCGTCCACCGTACCTGTCTTTGGGTAGCAGACGGTGTTAACGTGGGACACAAGATGTGGCGGCACAGCAGCACTCTTGTCGTTGGTACTGTCGTCGCAAGTGTTCGGGTAGTCGTTCGGGAAGAAATAAGGCAGCATGTGAGAAACCAAATGTCGCGGTGTCTTTGCTGTTGACTCGCCACTTAAACGACTTGCATTTTCCATTGCTTTCTTTTCCGCCAACTGCGCTTTTTTGAACTGTTTGATCGACAGCGTACTTGACGAGCGTGTTGATATCGACGACGATGAAGACGACTCTGAGTCTCTGCTTCCGCGGTTGCCAACGTCCGGCACCGATCTAGCTGGCCTTGGCTTCAACGATTTCTTCTTCGGCATGATGCTTGTTGTCGAAATTATTGTATCTAGCAGCTGAGTCTAATTACTGCAGCTTGAAACAGCCCTAACTTTTAAGCAAACTTGAAGGTGTTAGACGATGTACTGTTACTACTGTTCTCAATGCTGAAAGTTGGTGCAACCGCTTGCTGTTACTGTCGTTGCTGTATGCTGTTGGACTTTGTATATTGATGTTAACCTGTTGTCACCTGCTGTGGCATCAAGATGTTATCGCAACTTCTTGTTGATGTTGACCCCGTCACCGACGCTGCTCTATGATGTTACGAAGTACTAGAAATGCAGCGATCATCTGTGTTGTTGTCATGGCGACGATGACGTCAATGTTATATGTCGTTTTAAAAGCCGTAGTTCAAAGTCCACAGGAGTTGGTTCAATTCCATGAAGATTCTGATTTCTGCATGCGGGGTTTGAATGCCTGGGAACATTGGCCAACCCAAAACTGTCGAGTTTTAGTAGGTAAACCAACGCAAAAACCCACGCCAAATCCGTCGAAAACTTAATCCAGTTTCAGTTCAGTGTTGCACAAATCTGAAATCTGTGGCCAAGACCAAGCACATGCCATATGTATTTAACAGGCGATATCCGAGAATGAGAAATATCCCTAGCATCTTGTAAAAAATTCACGCCAGCAACGAAGAATTCCTACAAAGAACGAAAGTAGACAATCCGAACAAGACAAGAAGACGATCTACGCGTACTTGTCACGTCCTAAATATTCCATCAGCAAAACCAGCCAGTGTAGCCTCTGTATTTTTGGACTCCATGGCGCTATACATAAATCTTGTATTATGACTATTAGTGTACCATGGAGTGGACTCCCAGAAAGTGGGAAAAAGAGGCGGGCCTAAGAAGACATGACAGGACGCGCTACGAGACGACCTACAAACGATTTATGTCAGTTCAGGGGATGCAAGATCTGTAGCTGATGATAACAAACAAGTGGAGAGCTTTCGTCGCCCTATGTTTCAGTGAGAACAGAACCTAAGTCTAAATCTACGTTCTACGAATAATGAAATATTTTATTACAGTTAAGTTTTTAAAACTTTTAAAACTATAATTATTTTTAAATTTTAATATTTATTTAATGACTTGAAACCCACAACAACTTCAAATCCCATTAAGTTGAGCGATTTTAAACCTAATGTGAGACAAAAAAAACAACCAAAAAACAAAATCTAACTAGAAATATGGGGCAGAGCCACGTGAGGCCGTCCGGCGCCGTAAGTCCGATTGGGGGGACAGTTAAAAGGTGACAATTTCGTTCGCAGCAGTCACGTGGCCCGAACGCAATTGCATTATACTATATAGCAAGCGCAATGCTGAACTTGGGTGGTTCGAAATGAGACAACAGAACTTTGTTGTTAGTAAGTCCAAGTTCACCACATTTTCTGCGTTCTACGTGCAATAGATCGTTGTGGAAAACGCGGTTTTTCGTTTATCGATATCTATATCCATTCCGAGATATATGCGATCAAAGTCTAAAGTTGTCCAAAAAACTCGCACATTGTTGATTTTGGGCAGGTCGAAATTAGCAAACACAACTTCGTCGTTAGCGGACCTTAAATCGAGCCAAATTTTCGACGTTTTTGCCCTCCCAAATTTTATGGTGGCGGTGCTCCCCCCCCGAAAAAAGTTATTACCCCACCTAGCAGCACGTCACGTGGCAAAGTCTCGTGGGGCTACTTCTCTTAACTCCAAAGTTAAGGTGGCTTATACGCTAAATTTTAAGTTAATTTTTGACCCCCTTTGAAAAAAAATTGTTGGGGGAGCCCATCCCCGGTGGGGTGTACGCTAGCAAGACTTGACCATTCTGTAGCGCGTGTAAAAATTTCGGGACGGTGCACCCTCGTAGGGCCGAAATATGGTTTTCCGAAAAAGTCGATTTGGTAGGCAAATGTTAGCCGCGTGAACGCTGTGGTGAGTGGACCAAAGTTCACCGGACTTTTTATTTCTAACGCGGGAGGAATTTCGGTCGATAAGTTAGTTTTCCTTTCTTGGATATCTCTATCCGTTCCGTAAATATTTGCGCTCAAAGTCTGAAGTCGTCCGAAATCGCGCCAAATTTAGCATGTTTTTGCCCCATCCCCCATTTTTGGGAGGGGGACAGCAGGTCTCCAAATTTTTGGACCGGAATTATTAAATTGAACACGCTTCCGAGCATGTGGCAAAATTTCCTGGCGATCGGTTGAGGGACATCGGAGATCTCGCGTTTAAAAAAGGAAGAAACAGCAGTAAAACGTATAAGGCTTCCGCGAACTACCGTTCCGGGCGGTCTAATAAATCCCACCGAGTTTGGCCTCAAGGCGGTTTTTAACACTGCTTGCATGTGAGCTACAATAATGGAAACCTCTGCAATAATCAGCTACTAAAGTCGACCTGCAGGCTTAAAGCCGAATTGGAATTCTCACATTGCTGTTCAGTTTTGCATTTAACATCTTAACGTCGTAGCACTACAAATCTGCAATTTGAAGCTAAATTCGTGATTTTTATGGTTCAGCTTATTCCAAGGTAAGACAAATGCACCAAATAATCAATAACAAATTTTTTTTCTGGAAAATTATTGTAATCCAACTATTACATTCGTAGCCTCATAGAAGTTGTATAGTGAATAGGCAATGTGGCAATGTCTACCCGGCCGAGGCATTCAACTGTCAGGCGGCGCTAGTGCTGTCACCAAGGACTGTAATAAAGCGAACGAAATTAGTTCTTGTTAGCTATTATGGTTAACGCTATCAAATTCAGACATTTTCACCCGTAGCTCCATCATTACGGGTGAATAAGCAGTATACGTAATATGACGACAAACGACTATTCCTGATAAATACGCAGCAACGCCTATACGTCGTATTGTAAGTTCATCGATAACAGTAGGCTTTTCGAATAAAAAAAATCCGGAGCTTAGATCATAGTGGTGGCTGGCCGTATGCCTATTTTTTCCTCGACATGCAGTAGCAACTAAGTATATCGTTTGTGTTGCGCCTGAATATAGGGCTAGCCTACTATTTACTAAAGTTCATTAATTAAACAACACATAGTATTCGCCAGTTAGCGTATGAATTTACATACGTTATTAAATGGCTTCTGAAACAGTAATTTTACTGAAAAAAACAAACTAGGATCACAACCACTGGCAATTACGACCATTTTCACAAAGATGTTCGTGAATAAGAAACTCTTACAATCTGTCCTTTGGATTATGAATATATGTTGACACAAAATTCCAGAAAACATATTTTGCGAAGAAAGTCTGTTCATCATAATGTTACAATATTAGCTAATGCCCAAGATCATAGAATGCAAACAAATTATCTTTGTACATCTAGTAAAAATTCAATGATAAAATCTATATCAAACTAAATATATATTTTTATGAACATATCTATTCAGTACTAGGCCTACTGTATACTAAGGTACAGGGTCAATGGTATAAAATAGCATTATCTATTCAAACACAGAAATAACACTGAATCAGAATAATGCTACACTGACAGTATGCTGTTCTCGCCGCATTTGTAAAGTTTGATGTTCATATTTTGTGAGGAATACTTATTTAATACATGTATAATCTGTCACATTTTTTAAGAAAAGTAACCAAATAATGTTACTGTCTGCAGCTGTGCTTACAAAGTGTTACGAAAAATGTGCATATAAATGACTGGTTAAAAAAAACGAAACAAAGCGGACAAGAAAGATGGAAACAAAAGGTGACGTCACGTCAGCGTGTTTATATCGATGATAGGAGGAGATTGAACGCGGCTGGCGCGCGTCTGGTGATGTTTGCGAGGTTACTGCTGACTGTCCGCTGGCGCGCCGTCATCTGGATCCACGCTATGAAAGTCGACCTCCTCCTCACAGTCGTCGACGTCGTAGTAGACGTTGTCGTCGTCGTCGACGCAGTAGTAGTCGACGTCATTCGGCGGAAGGACGACTGGCTCGCCTGGCGCACCAGTCAACCATTTAATCAATCACGTTTATTTCAGCCAACTAGGCCCATACGACAGACAGAAAACAGTACAAGAAACCCAGCTGTTGCTAGGGAATACCGTCCGTACCGCGTATGTCCGAAGGTTGGCGTCCGACTTCTGCTCGCGTAAGGAGAAAGCGATTACCCCGAGGGGACTACAGTTACGTTAACGCTGTTCTCGAACGCTACGATCAGAGTAGTATAACAAACGTTACACGCGGTTGTCTCGCCAGGCGTGAGGTCGTATTAATTATAAATAAATTACAGCCCGTTTGGGGGAATGGAGGAGTTATACGGAGGTCCGACTTAGTACCATAGGGTAGCCGACGACCAACACTATTTGCTTGTCCAGACAGTTTTCTGGTAAGACGTACTGTTTAGCCACAATACGTCAGTTACAGACGACTGACAGACGACAGACGATACGGTTCGCCAAAAACGGGAAGAAGAAAAGCAGGAAATCACAACTACAACTGCACAAACTGGTGAAAACCAGTAACAATAATTTTGTGATTTTGTTGAAAAATGGCACTTACACTTATACTTACAGTAGCTCACATGCAGCGAAGTAAAACCGACGTACCACGGTCGACGACGGCCGCCGACACGTGCGACACCGACTGTATGGCGGTAGGTTGTGCAATGTTGCTGATAATAGGGGAAGATGCGGGGTCATCGTCACGAGCGACGGCATTGCGACGTATCATCGGTGGGTCGGCCACAAAGCACGCCTTGTCGTCGATGTTGCCGTTCAGCTTGCCCCACGCCAGCACTTCGTGTCGCGATTGCCTGCAGTGTCAGTCGACAGACCAACGGTTGCACTTAAGCCGAGGAGTCGTCATCCATCGCAACGTACGCAGCGAACACAACAGCGTACGTAGCAAACGCTATGAAGCAATAAACGCAAAAAAACTACGCAACAAATGCAGCCGACGCAAGGATAAAAACGGTCGTTGCATCCGTTCCGTCAGCATCAGCTGCGTTCGTTGCGTTGCGTCTGTCGCGCTCGTTGTGTTGCGTGCGTTGCGTTGAATGAAAACTACAGGGTGCGGCAGTAAAAAGTGGACCCATTAAGTTTTTGGCTGTTTTTTTTCAGCAATCGTTTGGGATTGGCTTTCTTTAGTGAAACCTTTTATTTAATAAAACATTCTACATCTAACTGCCAAGTAAAATGTAATTTTGTTGAAAAACGACGAAATTTTAGACTTTTTAACATAACCGCTTACCGATTTTTTTAGCATTAAAAAGGTTCAAGCTAGAAATGCTATTTAATTTTCAAAAACCGGTTACCATGTTACTGCCGATGACGTCACAGAAACGTTTTGATAAATACAAATTTATTTTGTTTATAAATTATTACTTAATTATCGTTCTTTTATAGCAAGCGTCGGCTGCCCACCGGGTTCATCTTCCATCAGGACGGCGGGCCAGCACACACAGCGCGCAACGCACGGAACGGGCTGCGGGCCAGCTGTCCGGATTTCATTACAAAAGACCAGTGGCCTCCAAATTTGCCGAATGTAAACCCAGTGGACTATCGTGTGCTGGATGCAATGTTGAAGGCTTACTTCAAGCTCAAAACAAAGCCTAAAACAATCGCCAAAGTCAAGGAAACGCTTCAGGTTATCTGGGGCAACCTGCAACAAGGACCGACCAACAACGCTGTGAAAGATTTATCAAAGTAAGCGACTGAAAACTTGTGTTGGAGCTTGGAGCTGGCGGTTGACACTTTAAACATTCACACTGACAATGGAATTTTGGCATTTGATTGTTAGTTAACTGCGTTGTTTCAACGACGTTATTGCATTGGTATAGTAGCTTCAACATTTTAATGCTAAAAAAATCGGTAGGCGGTCATGTTAAAAAGTCTGTAACTTCGCCATTTTTCAACAAAATCACATTTTACTTAGCAGTTAAATGTAGAAGGTTTCACTAAATAAAGCTGTAAAATTTCACATTAAAATCCAAAACGATGGCTGAGAAAACAGCGATAAACTGTAGGGGGTCCACTTTTTTGCCGCGTCCTGTATGCTTTACTATTATTTACTATTAATGTGGCTGAACGAGAATACTTCAACAAAAGTAAGATGTACCAAAAATTCTACAAAATAAAAAGGCCAACATTACTATGCAGCCACACGAAGTATTTTACCGGCTTTCTAATGACCTTAAAATGCTTGACCTCCAATGACCATAAGATGTTATTTTATCTTCAAACCTGTTTCTGCGCCAGTTTGAATCGATTCTTTTGAGTAATTTTTAAATACGACTACGTAAAAGCGAATAAGGATAGCCTACTTTATACTATCAGCGACAGAAGTGTAGACAAGAGGCATTAGTTTCAATCGATATAGAACTCGTATGCATATGCAATACTCCAGTATTGGTAAACACCATTTAAATACCGGAAAATTTAAACTATTTTAAATGATGGGCTAAATACTCTTGCAAACTATTTCAGTGGTGGTTAAATACATGCACGCAATTGAACTGCGGCTAAGTGACTGCAGTAACAAGACTGTTTGCTTGCCTGTAGACGGGCTGGACGTGGCGCTTCCTTATGAACCTCACGACTTCGTCGTCGAACACCGACGTCTCGGCCAACAGTCTCTGATGTTGCTCGCAGAGTGGTTTCACCGCTGGCGTCCCGGGCTCCGTGTAGACCGCGGTGATGGGGTTGCGTGGGTTGTCAAAGAGGAACACGTGGGCGTTGCTGGCCGGCTGTTGGTCGGCGTATGGGTTCATGGATTGGGACTCACCGAAGACTGGGTTGCGCGGATTGTCGAACATGCGCACGTGGGCGTCGCACGACTGCTTGAACTTCACCCGCGTGTCGCTGTCGCTCTGTGCTGCAGTCGCGAAGGGCTCGTCGGTGATTGCGAACTGAGACGTGAACGCACCACTCGCCGTGCCCGGTCGTCTCTGCTGACGTCCGCCCGACTGCACGATCAACGCTGACGGTACCGGCATTCCGTCGCCAGTGATCGGGTTACGGTCGTGTGGGTCTAGGACCGTGACGCCCTCCGCCGCGGCCTTAAGCACGCGCTGACGCTCCGGCATCACAATGGAATTGCGAGACAGTGCGGCGTACCCTCCACCGGTCAACGGATTGCGAGGCGGATCATTCGGCTTAGGAAATGCCTTGCCGGTCCTCAGCGGAGGAAGTGGGTCGCCTGTGAGTAGCGGCTGCAGATGTTGATAGACAACGTCCTGAATTGACACACATCAGCGCATCACAACTTTACTTTTCTCATTATTTTTAGACAAAAATTTATGTATAACAGGGATGTCTACGTTTCATCATCATCATCATCAGCAGCATTTATTTACCCAGAAACAGCGTGATAAACAGAACATCGAATAAGCAGCAGACCAAACATGAAGACAACAACAATGTTGCAATGACAATCGGCCATATAAGCTAAGTCTAACGGTAGATATTACTTTATAACGGTAAAAAGTATCAATGGTGTTTTTCATATATTTCTTGATATCTGTTGGCCGACTTGAAGTATAGTGATGAAACGTAATCCAATTCTTTTACGCGCATACTGACTTTGACGATTTTCGGCGTTTTTTTGGTGTAGCGAGGCGGATTCTCCACCGATTCTCTCACAGTAAGCTCCTGGACTGTCGGGAAAAGTTCTCCGTGCGTGTCGTCAGCGTCACAGCGAAGCTTCTGCCGGCGGCGTCGCATTCCGCGCAACGGTTCGAACACGTCCCAGTGCTGCAGAACAAAGCAAACACGGCTTGGCGACACTGACACTAATGGCCGAGTCGTTCGCTTGACCTATCCAGTCCTGTTGTCGCAAACGCATTAAAGATAAAGGTAAAGTCCAATACTTGTTATAGCGCTTCTTACGTGAGACGAACTCGTGGCCAGAAGCGCTTTACAATCTCGGAAGTGGCAACTGATTGGCATGAGCTCATGATACCACAGCGCCCTATGCGGCCATTCATTGCCCGCGTCAGCAAACAATTGGTCCCGCGGTTTGCAGCTAGCAGACATAACACCGCCCCAATCAGCCACAATGGGCCTTCACCCCGTAGCCCGTAATGTAATACTCTACTCATTTCCAGTCCCACGGAGGGTAGGAGGCTGAGTTGACCTGAGCACACAGTAGGTTAGCAACTTGCTCAAAGTTGCTTGCAAATGACCCGCAGTGAGAATCGAACCTTAACCTGAAAGTTACGAGTCAACACCAACCACTAGAGCACTTGCACCTACACAGGCACGTAGGTGTGAACAACTTGCCCAGAGTTGTTCCTTGTTAGTGTGTCGGCTGGGAATTGAACCGTAGACCTTTCGGTCTCGTATCTAACGCCCTAACCGCTGAGCCACCAAGCGACCAAGCATTCAGTTTTTTGTCCACTGTTATGAGACAGAATCATAGACTACGCAAAAACGTCGGTGCTCGGTATCGTTGCACTGCACTGCAGAAATCACTCGTCATATCAGAGCTCAGATTCAAAGTTCATGCTATTTTTATCAAATACGATAACAATAATAATGGCGTGCAAAAATCTGTGTTTTACATCAAAATATGTCTATAGCCTACTGCTAACAGGTAAATGATGAGAGTACGCATAAGTATTATAATTTGAAAGATCATCTAATGACGAAAGTTAATTTGAAGAAATTGGCGTCAAAAGTGGTAGAGAAAAAGCTGTCAACTGACCTTGCAAGTCGAGGAGGTCTGTGCGGGAGACTGGCTTTCTGACGACTCCAGATTGTCGCCTCCGAACGGTCTGTCGTGCGTCGTATCCACGGCCGTCGCAGAGCAAGGTCGACGCAAGCTGGAGTCACCGAACAAGTTGCTGTGCGTATTCTCCTCCTGCTGCTTTCGCTTACGAATCTTCATGTCGAAGATGTCGTAGTGACGCGGATACTTGGACATCATCATCTGGCCGTCAGGACCGAACAGTGCAGAGTAGGTATCCATTTCCCAATCTCGTCGACGTCTAGACTCCGGCTGAGCGTCACTTGGCCCGAACAGATGTCTCCTCGTCTCCTCAAATTCCGGCCTTTTCCGTATACTAGGCTTAGCCGCTTTGCATCTTTCGCTGTTTCTCAGCTCGCATTCATTGACTGACTCCGGACCATCATCAGCAGTCTCCTCCGTCTCTTTTGTTGCAGGGTCATCACTTGACAGCGAACGGTAGAAGATCGGAAAATGCCATTCTGCATCATTCACCTTCACTTCGGGATTCACCTTCGATTTTTTGGCTCGTTTCGCGGGCCTGATGCGCGGCTGCGCAGTGTTTACTGTCGGCGCGGAGGTTGTCACCTGCGCTTTCTTACTCGAAACTGGCATCGCCGCTTCTCCTGGACGATCAGTGTAGGCAATTTTCGTTGCCGATTTTGGCGCAGCTCACTAGAACGTCCCGCCAACAACACGAATTTTCTAACTAATCTTTTGACTAAACCAATTCGCCGGTATCTTCGGGTGTTATAAATGTCTATACCGTTGCAAAGTCAGCCTCAGATGTTAACGAGCTATGCGATTTCCGAGATGTAAAACTCTACACGCTAGATGTTAACATTTTGCCATCTTCGCTATGACGTCATCGCTTGTTATCGTTACTACCGTGCCACGCCGTCGTTGACGAAGACCACTGCTGAAGAATTGATGAGTTGTGACGCGCTCACGGTCTCATTTCAGGATGCACACAAACTATCTAAGCCTACAGTGTTTTAAAACAGGATCAAGTTTCCACCTCATCTAACGTCTGCTTCTGCACTAAATGAGGAAATCAGAAGGAGTAAAATATTGCATTAATTAATTAAAATAATACGCATGCACATTTTGTTCAGATTGCCGTCACTTGGACTGACAGTTTGTCCAGTTGTCCAGTTGTGCAATAATTGTACAGTAATATTCGAAATATCGGTATGTGTGCAATTATTTTGCTTGCTCTGTTTTCGCACGTTATGCAACCAGAAATCTGAGTTAATGTTCATGAGACGCGCGAAAATCTATAGCAGTTCCTGTTCGCAGGTTGTTTTGGTCCATGTCCATCCATTTCGTAGCACTTCGGTCTTCTGCAGCCGAAAATCACAAAAAAACATTAAAAACCATTATTTTGGGAGTTCAAAGTCATTCAAGGTCATCGATGTAGATACCACCACTAAAAGCACGTTACCAGTGCTTGTTATGATAAGCAGCACGTTTGTGCCTCTCTGCAACCGTTTTCACGTTGCACAAGCCAATAGCGGAAAAATAACCACTTATAAGGCGGGTACCCCTATTTGACACCCGCGTGCGCAGGCCTCGTTGAACGTAAGGAGTCGGGACTTAAACTGCTAAAATCTACATTCAATGCTAAAAATTTAGCATTGCATTCAATGCTAAAAATAATTTTTTAGCATTGCAGGTTATCTTGGTCTATCTCCAGCCATTTCGGCGCAATTCACTCTTGAAAGTTGTGTCGCAGCCCGAAATCACAGAAAATTCACTAAAACCCTCTATTTTGGGGTTCAAGGTCATTCAAGATCATCGATGTTGACACCAGAAAAAAAGCTCGTCACCAGTGCTTGTTATGATAAGCAGCATGTCTGCACCTATCTGCAAGCATTTTCACACCAGACAAGCCAATAGCAGTAAAATAATGTCTTTTTAAGGGGGCGCTCCTCTTTCTCCCTTTCGTTCGAGGGGGCTCCCCTCACCCAGCGGCATAAAATGTTGTCACAAAATACCATAGACTCTAGGTTATCGTATGATGAAAACCCAAAATCTTTATTTCACCTGGTCTTGGATCGATACCGGGTCGTGACAGACACCAAAACAGACGGACAGACGGACAGAATTATCGTAGCGAATACACGCTATACACGCTACACCTATGCTAGCTCTCGCGAGTAAAAAACGACGTTGGGTGAGATTGGAAGTTAAATGGTAATTTGAAGTGCAGTTGTGTCAGAAATATTCGTACCAAAAATTGAAAATCTGATAATTGTTCTTCAAATTACAGTCAGTGATATCGAGGTTTTTCATTTTATTTTAGAGCATATTTCGCACGTTCTGTTTTCCCAGGTAGTGCAAAAACAAACGTTAGATAATGTGGAAAATTAAACGGCGTTTTAATGGCTAGGTGTGACAGCCATTTCTAAAATCCGATAATCCTTCTTTAAGTAACAATCGATAATGTTAAGTATCCTTTTTGAGACACAGCGTAGATACTTCAGTCCCTCTCTGATGCCCCCTCACTCTTCTCCCGTCTATCCTTCCAGTCACTAGTTGGTAACAAAAAATTTGAGCTAATGCGCGAAAGCCTATAGCAGTTTCTGTTCTGTTCGCAAACTGTCAGTCTATCTCCAGCCATTTCGTCGCAGTTCATGCTTGGGATGTGCGCTGCAGCCGAAAATCGCAAACATCAATAAAACCCCTTATTTTGGAAGTTTAGGATTTTTCAAAATCATTGATGTTGACACAATTAAAAGCTCGTCATTAGTGCTTGTTATGATAGGCAGCATGCA
>Ga0209367_1001948_pt1 | contig 26546 bp, 11 predicted proteins | sample WorMetLIZISLAND2_FD_187412 | JGI IMG/M metagenome (GOLD analysis project Ga0209367, IMG submission 187412) | Marine gutless worms symbiont microbial communities from Max Planck institute for Marine Microbiology, Germany - Olavius geniculatus... ... | reverse complement strand
GTGTGGGACAACCCTGCAGGAGTTAAGCCACGCTGCCCTAGATAGGCAGCGGTGGGCAGCGATAGTAAGAATGGCGTCAGACACCAACGGGCATTGAGCCCACGGTTGTCGATGATGATGATGATGTCGACAACCACCAGATTAAGTAAAACGCAGCCCAGCCAGAGAGGGCGCCGAAATCAAAACGAATTCTGGCCACTGTTTCCAATCTTCGCCTGAACCTTTTATTCCCCTTACTGACGTCGTAATAGTGGCTCATTTACGATTACTTTACGCACGGCAGAGCATACGCCCGATCACTTAACCGGACAATTGCCCTTTTATACGCAAAGTACAGACTTTTCACATAGCCAAACGGCTGGCAGGCATTTATAATGGTTGGTATTAGCTGACTGTTATCAACAGCACGCAGCGCTTGCACCAATATGCAAGGTATGCCGGCGCCAATTGCTTTTGTTCGGTCAAGCGTGGCCGGCTCGAATAATTGTCCGTCCGGAATTCGCACCGGTCAGCTAGGCGAGTTGCCTACTGCTTCTAAAATCCAGGTCGTGTTGCTATCGACGGACCATTCACATCACGCTTAATTAAGCCGATTACGTTTTATAAGATGAAATTTGTGTGCGGTAGATTTATGGCTCTTTCGCCACTTTGCCGATTTGCCCCTGGCTGATTTGCACCTTGGAGCTTGGACAATTCAACCCCTGGCTTGTTTGTCATCTGGCTCCTTCGCCCTCGACGACGGGGCCGATACAGTGATCACAGAAATCCGGTGGTTTGCAAACCCGGGCAAATAAGACATCCAACATCAGAGAGAAATGTGAGAATGAAGAGTGCAGTGCACTGATAACTGCCGCAGCCCGCGATTACATAACTTCTGTCGCCGTCCTGGCCGCAGCCGCCGTAAAAGTGGCTTCGTGGCATAACGGCATCAACGGGGAAGGTGTACTTTGCGGAATGCGGAAGTGGCGTACGAACCGCCAAGCGACTGGAGATGGCCTCGCAGCGGTTCCCGACAAACGTTGCTACGCGTCGTCGAGCAAAGACCTCCGACAACAAAACATCGGACTGTGGCCGACCGAGCTCGTTGGCGACAAGTGGTGAAGATGGCTACGCTTCAGGAGGGGCTTGCCCATGATGATGATGATGATGATGAATTGACGATGATTAGTTTAGCCTGTCTACGCCCACGATCGAAAGGTCGTGATTTTGACTTCGCTATCAGGTGGTGGTTACTAGTTGGATGGGTATGACCCTGCGGTCAGGTAGACCACACATCCGGGTATGTAGTTAGTTAGTGAGCGAGTAGGGTTTAACGACCCGCCCGACTCGGTATAGGTCAATTCGGGGAAGGCCTTTTCAAGATCACCTCAGCCTTCCATCCCTCCGGGGTAGGGAAATCGGGTACCGGCCTGTCTGGCTGGGGTTAATTGGCGGGGCGCGTTCACATCTGGTGGCAGATGACACTGTGTGATCACAGTGATCTCATATGGCATGTGACGCTCCGCAGCTCTCGGCTTCCCTTTAAAAGTGGCTGTGTGTAACCGTTGTCCACCAGGCCTGCCTTGCCTGCATGGTTTAGCATTGCCGCTCAAAAGACTTTGCAGGGTTACTCAATTTCAGCAGCTAGTCAATAGTTTTCATACTCATACTGACCTGTAGTTAACAGCAGTTGCCGTGGTTAGACCACAATCCATGCCATTTGCGCGACTGTACGCGCAGCGCTGTAGCTGCAGCAATGGTGGATATTGACGTGCACGCTATGACGACCACATTGACCAGCGGTCGTTTCTTCTATCACGCGACAAGCAAGCATCCATATACAGTGTCATCGCGGTCAATATTCCCTCTGAGCCTCTGTTGTTTACAGTCCGATTGCTTGCCTGTGTGCGACGGATGCACGGCGAACGGACAGACACGGCCGGTGTTGCTTCGCTCTGTCATACCGTACGCTCTTGTAGTGATGGGTCAATATCGCCATTTCAATGTCGATATTTACCGCCGACAAGAATGTTACGTGATGCCCTGCGTTTATTGGCTGGCAACGCTGAAAGATATAAGCGACCCTTATTGTCAGACAACCTGTCTGCATCCGACTCCGTTTGTCTGTCCACAGCTCGGCTATTGTATCATAGCTGTCGCGAGCCACGTCGTCTCTAGCGGCTTATTTTTTATTACATCCGCCAAGGAGGTTATGTTTTTGCCAGAGTTTGTTTGTTTGTTTGTCTGTGTGTCAGCAAGATAACTCACAAAGTTATGGACGGATCTTTCTGAAAATTTCTGGGAATGTCGGGAATGGCAAAAACTACCAGTAATTTAATTCTGGGGGTGATCCGGAAGGAATCCTGGATCACTTTGAAGTTTTCGTTAACATTGCTTTCAATGGGGCATAAGGGAAACCGCTGCCAAACCGAATATGGTGCTGCCACCTGGCGAACAACATGGCGTTGGCGGAGGTCTGCGGTCTCTGACTGCTTTTCTAGTTTATCTATCTGTTGGTTGTATCATATGTCTGTTAGCAAGACTACGAATTTAGCCTAAATTATGAAGGGAGGTTAGACTTCGCTCAACAAAAGAGGTGATATGATTTTTTCTCTTCTTCTTCGGTGTATGATCAAACTTCAAGTTTAAGACTCCAGATCAGCATCTGATCAGTGATCACCATTTGGATCCAGGATAGGATTGAATGATAAGCAAACGCTCCGCAAAACCAACTAGAAAGCAGTCAGAGACCGCAGACCCCACCAACGCCATGTTGTTCGCCAGGTGGCAGCACCATATTAGATTTGGCAGCGGTTTCCCTTATGCCCCATTGAAAGCAATGTTAACAAAAATTTCAAAGTGATCCAGAATCCAGGATTCCTTCCGGCTCACCCAAAATTGAATCACTGGTAGTTTTTGCCATTCCCGACATTCCCAGAAAATTTCAGAAAGACATGTCCATAGCTTTTTGAGTTATCTTGCTGACACACAGACAAACAAACAGTCTGGCAAAAACATTACCTCCTTGGCGGAGTTAGGCCTAATTATGGTGCTGCGAACGCAGCGGAAAAATTCATATAGCGGTGGCAGAGGTTTGCGCTGTCCCAGTGCCCTTCTAATTTGACTTTATGAGTAAGTAGGTCTCGCGTTATCCAAACCAGTAAATCGGTGTAATATCGGATTATTATTTTAATATGTCCACATACAGTACATACACAGTGGCCCATTAAACTGTAAGCCCAAAACTGAGTCAGAATATTGGCCTATAAGGGTGTAGGACAGTTTCTCCGTTCTATGCACTCGAAAAACAAGGGGAATGTCCGGGCGAGGGAAATGTCTGCGGTTGACAGGTCCGTGGGGAAATGTCACTCCCACCGATAAGTCCCTATTAATCGGATGTACTCTGCAGTAAAGATTCGGCTAGTAAAACGTCCAAAATTAGTTGATATTCGATGAAGTTAGAAATGTATGGCAGCTACGGTCTGACGCTAACGCTAAGCTACTTTGCTTTACACTACAAGTCGATTTCTATATAAAGACCGCGGCGAACGCAAGATAGTAGGCCTACGTCACAAACGCAACATACGCACGCAGCTGACGCAAGCGACGCAACGGCCAAAACGCAAGGACAAAAGCGGCGTCTATTCTTGCGTCGTGTCCGTTGCGTGGTCAAGCAAATCTAACGAACAGAAAATCACACCGATGAAAGCCACGAAAACTCGCGATGCAACGAAGAATATTTCAACGGATTGCCCATCCCTAGAACGCAGCAGTAGGTCATGTCGACCTCGTGCATTGCTGTGACCGCCCACGCCATGCCGCTAGCCTGCAGGCCGCCCATGAAGTGCACTACGGTCCACTTGTGTGTCCACAGCCACACACACACGCCGACCGGCTACAGTGTGCTAGCCGCCCGCCTCATCTATGCCGCCTCTCAGATCGCACACCGTTAGTTGACGGTTTTTAAGGGTGGCCGAAAAACTGACACTCTTTTGGCATTTGAGTTTTCTTCTCCTCGGATGCCGGATGCAAACCATTAGGCAATTTTCGTTTAATCATGTATCATTTTTCGTTTCCCGTTAGCCGATGTAAACGATTCTGTTTCACGTGAATAGAATACTGTAATTTCATCACCTCGGTTGGATGAACTAACGATGAACGCGGTGACTATATATCCGGCAGCCGTAAGCTATTTGTACGGCTAGGCTATTCCGGCTGCCGGATAAATATCATGTGCCAACGATGAACGCTGTTTGACTCAGACCGCAAAAAACACCGTGTTATCGAAAGAATTATGAAATTGTTTTCACATCAAATTCAATGAACACATTAACGCCAAACAGTATTTTATAGGCCTATCTGTTGTTTAGCAGTTTGTTTGGCGTTATATTGACATTGTTGAAAAGGGTCTTATGGTAACTTTTTTGGTCCACCCGGTATATAGTAACCCACTTTGCTAAATATACGTCTCGGTGCATTTGCTACGCGTATACAATACAATACAATGGAAAATTTGCACTCACAAACTGACAAACAAACTGTCGGTTTAATCTAGCACATAAACTAAAAAGAACTGAAATGTTTAAAAGAAAATGAAATGAGAGATACTGAGAATAGAAATAGTCTTAAATGTAAAACTGACAAAATTCGAAAAAAGACTGAAGTAAAGACAACTAAAATAAGAAAAACACTGAAAAGGTAAGAAATAAAGAATAATAATGAAAACTAAAACTCAGAAAAAAACTGGCGTTATATTGACATTCTTTATCGTCGATTCCCATCCGCGCGCTGCTTGTGTCGCTACTAATTAACTGTTAAATGCTGCGTTTGCCGTCCGTCCGGTAGTGCTACAGTTTAGAATAATTTTCAGACCCAATGGACTTATTTAATGCCCAATTCACGCTTGCGACGCCTACGCGACTCAACTGTAAAGTCGCGTCACGTCGGCGTCGCAGGTGTGAATTGGGCTTTAGGGGATCCTACATGCAAAACTGAAACCAGAAGAAAGTCAGCTACGTTGTTAAGCCGTGGACGTAAATGTGAATGCGTAGGCTGCCCAGGTGTAAAACCAAAATAGCAATTTGAAAAAAAATGTTTTGCAATTAAGTGCTGTGTGTTTTATTTAATACGCAGCATTTTCTTAAGAGTCTTATGCCACAATGTTTACGAAATGCTGTACATTTGTAAGATTTTAGTAGGCCCAAACGAACTACACTCAATTGCCCATAGTTTAAGTTTAGGCCTATAATGCGGTACGTTGCATGCAAATTTAGTAGGGCACAGAATCGTAGAGCACAAATCTCCGCCAACGCTATGTCTTTTTTTCATTGTGTTCGCCAGGTGGCAGCGGTAGAGAATCAACCGCGTCTAAAACTTTTTTGCGATTACGTATGAACACAAAGTGCTTAAATACTAGCGAAATATTTTAGCAGAATGTTCAGTGTTCACGGTCTAATCCGCTGTCGCTGTAGTGTAGTCATATGGTGTAGATGCTGACCTCTAGTGAATAGGAAAACAAAACTGCGATTGCTGTTGGCGTTTCAAGCTGACGCGCCACTGCTACGCCAAGCAGTATAGACTACTGGAGTGTAAGCGCAGTGGCGGTTCTAGGCTGCAACATCTGGGGGCCACGGCCCCATGGCGAGCGCGGTAGCGCGAGCCTATAACGGGGGTGCCGTTATAGAGTTATAGTTATAGTTATAGTTATAGTTTCTGCCGTTATAGAGCCCCCAACGGGGTCCAGGGGCTGAGCCCCTGGCCAGGAGGTGCCGCCCTGAAAAGCTGAAGCACTTTCGGTTTTTGGACGCTCAATGGAAGCCGCAAATTTGTCCACTTTTTTACAATTTGGAAGCGCAAAGAAATGAGATATTTGCGTTATCTTTGCAAACAAGTAATTTGAGCAAAGCTCATGAAACGCGCGACAACACTAGCAGTTCTTTTTCGCAGATTGTCTTGGTCTATCTCCAGCCATTTCGTCGCAGTTCAACCTTTGAAGTCTGCACCGCAACCGAAAATCGCAAAAAACACTAAAACTCCCTATTTTGGGGGTTCAAGGTCACTGAATGTTATCGATGTCAATACGGCTGAAAAGCTCGTCAATAGTGATTCTCATGCTACGCAGCATAGCTGCCTATCTAGCTGTTTTCACGCTAGGCACGCCAATATAAGTAGGCCTAACATAACCACTTTTTAGAGGGGTGCCCCTATTTGACGCTCGCGTGCGCAAGCCTCCTTGAACCTACGGGGTCGACATGTGGACTGCTAAAATCTGCGTTTAATGCTGAAAATTTCATACGCAGGTTGTGTTGGTATATCTTCAAGTATTTCGTCGCAATTCACTCTTGAAATGTGTGCTGCAGCCTAAAATTGCAAAAAAAATTCACCAACACCCTTTTGGGAGGTTCAGGGTCGTTCAAGGTCATCGATGTTTACAAATCCAAAAAGCCCATCACCAGTGCTTGTTATGATATGCCGCATGTTTGTGCTTATCTCCAACCGTTTTCACATTAAACGAGATAATTGCGGTAAAATAACCACTTTTAGAGGGTAGCCGTCTTTGACGCCCGCCTGCGCCGGACTCCTTATACCTAGGGGGTCGGGACTTGGACTGCTACGTTTAATGCTGAAAATTTCGTACGCAGATTGTCTTGATCTATCTCCAGCCATTTCGTCGCAATTCAGTGTCAGTTTAATCTACCACATAAACTTAAAAGAACTTAAATGTTTCAAATGAGAATAGAATGCGGGAAACCGAAACAAAAGTACAGCTATGACTTAAACGATTCTGTTAATATGCTGTCACCTGGCGAATACAAACGAGAAACGATTCCGCGTTTTGTCAGCTTAATTTGGTCTTTATGGCCTTATTCGATGTCATCTTGCACACATTCGCAAGACTGGGATTCCGTGTGCTGCTGGTGCTGCTGCCAACACAAGAGTGCAGTCGACAAACGCGTGCAGTCGACTCGACGAAGCGTCAAATGACCGCGGACGTGAATGGAAGACACCGCGAGGCACGAGCATCACAAATGCAGCGTCGACGTAGCCTATGCCGCTGCGTTTTGTGCACCTGTCAGACTATATTGCACATTAATTGCCTTTTCGTCGCCGCGCGGTCGTCGTGGAATGCTAATCGCAATGTCTTCAGCGTCGTCATACGTGGTACGCAGCCGATTCAGACGTCGGCAGTAGCACCATGGCAATCGGGCAGTTGCCTTCTCCCGCCATATTTTAGCCTGTCGGAAAATTCTTTTTTGTCAAAATCATTCTTAAGAATACAGGATTTGGGGCAGAAAATCTCACATCGTGTGTAGGTCTAAAATTAGAGACACATTTGACATTTTGAGCACCCGTGATCTCATCTATCAAAAATTTGCCACTTTCTGTCCCTGCTTTTTTTAACCGACGACGACGCAGACATAATGGACGACCGTCCCCGAGATAAATCACTTCAATTCACATCACTTGACTGACGTCTCACATGTAGCCTACCACGCGTCAGATTAAGTCTCTGCTAGAACACTGGAGGTAATTAGCGATATACTGCCAACAGGCCTAGGCCCTATTACTGCCAGTCTGTTATGATCGTATTTCGACCATGATGGTTACCAACCTATTATAGGCCTAACGCTGGACCACAAAATAGGCATTCGGAAGATTCGGTCACATTTGGAGATTTGGCGATTTTGTCCGTAACCCGGAATAACTTCAGAAAAGTTGATCAATCAAATACAATCGAAAGCAGTAATAATACTATAACAGTGGTGATAACTGTTTATAACTGTTTATGTTTCATTCACAATAACGTTAACGGCAGTTACACATTACTGTAGCTCAAGTCCATGTGAGGAACAGTATTTAATTTAACAGAAAAAGCTGCCTAGATTTTCAGCTAACGAGTAAACATGCAAAATCCTCCCAAGCCAAAAAGGCCTATAGCACGACGCCGATCTGCGTTTCCTTAGCACACCAGTTCACACTGCGAGACTACGGATGCGAGGCTACATACTATAACATCGCATGGTGTGCCAGCAACAAGAACAGGTTAATTCCAGCAGTGTTGTTTCTGTCGCAAAAATGGCTGTTTGGTCTCAAAGTCAATTAATCCTGAATTCACATCGCTCGTATCTGACGTTCGCAACGTTGCAGCATTCTCAAGGTTCGCAATTGTGAGACCTACAATGGATGCTCCAGACGCGGAGTGAATGGAGTATAACACTGCCGAACGAAGTTGAAACAAATTACCATAATTTTTGACTTGAAACACAGTCAAACGGTCATGCAACTGCAGTCATAACTTTTACCTCATTTATTATGTGGCCGTCCCAATAGGCCGCATTACGGGTACTGCCCGTATGTTTGTCCGTCTGTACGGTACGAGGTCCTAACTCTAAAACGAAACAGCGTGTAAAGACAAACCAACACTGCCGTGTACGTTCTGCAGGAGAAACCGGTTTTCGCTCGATAAGTCAAAGGTTAATGGGATAGCCGCATAATATGTCGAGTCCAACTTGCTTGCTTGGCTGGGGTTGAAGTTGGACGCGTTCACCTGTGGCAGATAACACTGTCTGGTCCCACACGGCAGATGACGTTCCGTAGCTCTGCGATGGGTTTTCCATGAAAAGAGGTATGCACCCCTTTAACTTTTTAACTTATTACCTGACCGACATATCGATGGTAGACTGGCAAAAAATTCTTGTGTTGTCAATGATATCTCGAGAAAATTAAAAAGCACTTTTTAAGCAATACATTTTTAGATATTTCCCCAGTATTTTTGATGTTCTTGTGAAGTTTGTAAAGTATGTGAATAAATGACGTAAGCCTACAGATTTGATTGCTAGATTTCATTTCGTAATAAGATATTTAAGTACGATAGCATTTTGAAGAACTTTGTAGTTTGTAGTTAGGACATTTTGCCATTTTGCCCTCGATAGGTTGATTGTTACGGAGAGGTCCGTCGCAGGTCCATGACGTCATCAGAGCCGCCGCCATTGCACGTCGGCGTACTTCCGGTGTACATCGAAGCAGTTCCAATCTCAAACCGGAAGTCGGCGATGGCAGCGGTGTCAAAGCCTGGCGAGCCCGACTCGGCGCTACTGGAGGATGACTCGCTAAGACTGGACCGCGACGTCGTGTTAGCGTCGTGGGATGCTAACGCTGAGGCTGCCGGGGCGCCTAGAAGCATCGCCCGCTGGTAGTCGCTGAGTTGTGCCAGACCGCCGCTGGTGGCGCCAGTGTCGGCTGCGGAGGCTGCGGAAGCAAGATGGCGGCGCTGTGCGTCGGCCGCCTGGCGGCGCCACTTGATGCGTCGGTTCTGAAACCAGACTTTGACCTGCGCCTCGACCAGACCCAGCTGAGCCGCCAGGTAGCACCTGCACACCGACCACCCAATACATTGACTTAAGGCGCATATACAAAGCGATGTAATAGGGTGTTTATACGATCGAGCAAACATCGAGCAGCTAGCTCGACGTTCTATGGTAATTAGCATGCTAATTAAGAGGGCGGGCGGTTGTAATTAGAAAGCCTATATAACACGTGATCAGCTGTGGGCTAAGAGCCCAAGCCCAGGCCTACATTCGAGTCAGGGACGGGGTTCCAATAGGCCTGCTTGAGCCAGCTCGATGTTTGCTCGATCGTGTAAACACCCTATAAAGCATAGCCTATACGAAGCAAACATCGAGCAAACGTAAACGTAGAGCAAACGGCAACATCTAACAGCGTCGGTGACACAGACGCCATTGGACGGTGCCTACTGTAATACATTGATGCTTGCCCACTGGTCATTTCGTCAAGAAAGAAACAACCAAACCATGTCAGTTCAGTTCAGTTCAGTTACGTCGCTCTGTATGCGCCTTTGCGCAGCACGATGTCTTCAGTTTAGAGTAAGTATAGGCTTTAACACGATCTACACGCTGTATTATGCAAGTGTAGCGAAGCACAATACTCATGGCCGTGATAGACGGCGCGTTCTACCTGCAAGCACGTGTTATATACAAACGTGAGACATCAGTAGTCACGTTTGAGTAAAGTGAGACCAAGGCACTTAAAAGTTAACACTCTAGCCACTATGGTGAAAAATAAATCATGAAATAAGTATAAGACGGAATCGCTCTAACGCAGGCGATTTCGCTTATAACTACACATTTCTCTGTACAGTGGTTTGTCTGTCTGTCTGGCACTCTGCCTGTCGTCTGTCATACACACCTTAATGTCTGACGGATTTAGATGGCATTTCGTAGATACACTTGGGGGGTCAAAAGCGCATTGTGTTAGATGGGAATCTCTGACGCCCTGGGGATGGAAAAATTTAAGGGAGTTGAAGCCCCAGCCAAATCACGCGATGGTAAATTGCTGCTACCACCTGGAAAACAGACAGAGCGCGATTCAGCGTTTCACTAAATTACTTTGTTGTAATCCTGCGGCAAAGTGAAGGTTCGACCCCGAAATAGTCCCTCGGCGATTGCAACAAATAGGGCCTACCAACAATCGGGAATGGCAATAGATGCCTTGGGCACAAGTCGTGCCATTTTGTACTGCCTTTAGTTGTCACAGTCACTTGATTAAATTTTTGTCGAGCTCGTTGTGGTTGAAAATTCCGAATTTGCCGTGGCAGTTTTTTTTTCTGACATAATGCATTTGTTGAAGACGTGACTATTAAAATACAAAAAATTTCACACATTGTATACTAAAGCTTTATGTTAAAGCTTTAATAACCCTCTCAAAAATGTCCGTGATACATTAATTTAATGCCAGTGGTAAATCGAAATGCAGTAGAAGCCCCTGTCTCCGTATCTACGAGTATTCACTGTTGCAGTAACGTATTTCAATGTGTTGCATACAGACCTTTCGGTTCCGACCATATACTGCTGTCTCTCGAACTCTTTCTCGAGGCGGTCCAACTGATCTTGTGTGAAGATCGTTCGCACTCTCTTACCATTGTTGCGACCAGCCCGCGACCTTGTTGCACTCACGCAGCTTATGCTTGAACCATCTGAAACCACAGACACACGTGAGCGCAAAGGTAGTAGGAAAAGTCCAGTGTTTCTATAACGCTTCTTACATGAGACGGACTCAAGACCAGAAGCGCTTTACAATCTCGGAAGTGGCAGCTGATTGGCGTAAGCGACAGTGGCGTAGCCAGGATCTAGTTGTAGTGGGGGCACTTGAGGAGTGGGGTATGGGGATAGGTGTCCCCTCCCCACGGGGAAGGGGCCTGGGGAGGGGGCTGTGCCCCTTCCTCAGAAAATTTTTGGATTTTTTTGGTGTGAGAATGACGTGTTTTGGTGCATTTTTGCACTATTTTGAGTAACTGAGTAGGCTCCTAAGGGGGGGGCGTGCCCCCAGTGCCCCCGTACGGCTACGCCTATGGTAAGCGAATGATACGCAGCGCACTATGCGGCCATCCATTGCCGGCGTCATGCAGCGAACACTTGGACCCAATCTGCCACAACAAGCCTTCGCCCCCATAGTAGTCTGTGAGCTACTACTCATTTCACATCCCACGGAAAGTAGGAAGCTGAGTTGACCTTAGCACACAGTAAAGGCGACAAAACTAAACTGCTGGCTTGGTGGCGTAACGACTAAAAATGTTGCACTTATGACCAAAAGGTCGTGAGTTCGACGCCCGGTCGAGTCGCTATCAAGTGCATGGTTAATACTGTTCGAATAAGTTACTGTCTGCGGACAGGTAAACCATCTCGCTATATAATCAAACAACCACAAAGATCAACTCAGCCTTTTATCCCTCCGGTGTAGGTAAATCGAGTATTGGCCTACATGTGTGCTGGGGTTATATGAAGCGAGGCGCGTTGACCTGCGTCAAGTGGCAAATAACACTGTGTGATCCCATATGGCAGGCGACGCTCCATAGCTCTGAGATGAATTAGCATTAAGAAACTAACTTTAACCTTTAACTTGGTTTGTACAACTGCAGAGTGAACTTCGTGATTATTTTTTTTGTTTTAACGACAAATAACTACAGTGGTTTGTTAACATACCTAACGTGCAAAGTTGGCTTTAGTCTGATTTATTTCCTTGCGCAGTTGAAAAAAATGTTTTTTTTTATATTCAAAGCGGAGTTACTTCTAAAGAATGACTGACCTAATCGTAAAATTTGCAACAACAACGGCAAATTTTGCCAAAAATTATATCTGATATTTTGTTTAAAAATACTGAACTTAGGCAAAAAATATTATTTTCGTTTAAGAGGTTTTTATTGTTATACAGAGTGGGCTTAAAGAAAACGTGTAACCTACAGAGTAGCCCCAAAAAGTACGCCAATAAGTGTAAGTTTTAACGACGCTTGGAGACAGCAACAAACCTCTCATTAATCAAACAGCTTCCTCGGGGTTGATGGCAATGTCAAAAGCAGCCTACACTTATAAAAGGGCATTCTCGCAAAAAAAGCCTTCAATGCGCTGGAAACATCACTACTGCGAGAATAACGCATAGGGCCCCTACACGGCTCCTGTGTACAGGGCCGGATTCAGGCATGGACAACATGGGCAACTGCCTAGGTCCCTCCACAAATAGGGCCCCACATTTGGCATGAAAAAATATGATTAACTACAACTGCTTGGTAACTTTTTATTGTAATCCAGACATTTTACTGACATTTTTGAATAACGTAAACGTTTTGACAATGTAAAATTGGGCCCATGTGTGTGATTGATAACGTTTCACATTCAATGTTTCAAAAGTAATATTTCGTAAATGTCTGAATAATTGTTAAAACTGTTTTCAATTTTCAGCGAATAAAGATAGACTACATTTAAAGCCGTTTCCGTCCTAGCCATAATTTTGTCAAATTTGTGGGCTACTAATGGCGTGGACGCCGTGGACATTGTTGGGGCGTAGGCCAAAATTTCAATTTTTTTGGTTAAAATAGGCTAGACATTAGGGACTCAAAAAAAACTAAAACTGTTGCCTTTAGATCATATAAGGTCGTCGTAATGTACCCAATTTGATTTCAGCTTGGGCTCCGCCCAGACCCCGTTGGAGAGCTCACAGCATTCGGGAGTAAAAGTGATGGGAAGAGAGTGAAAGAAAGCGGAGGCTCCCCAATTCCCATTTCTGTTTATACCACTGATTTGCACTAGTTAATTATTTTCATGTTACTTAAGGAAATTAGTTATACCAGTATAGCTAGGTGACTACGTTTACTTATCTTTTGAAGTAGTTAAACAGTAGTTATAGACCTAACTACTTTTTGACAGCAGTAGTAGACCTAGTAGTAGATCAATCAAACAGTTAATCAGTTACATAACAACCACTTACAATAAGCTCGACCCATGGTTGACAATATGCTTAAAAGCCAAGATAAAACCTAAAGATATATTATATAGGTGTTTCATAATTATCCCCGATCTAAAAGAGCGAAATTAGAGATAAAAAAAAACTTTCGCTGAAACAGCAATGTTTTAGGCAGGAGCGTCTACACCATTTAAACCTTAAAGCAAAACGCATTGTGCTCCAAAAGATATTTTTAACAGTAAGTCATAATTAATTTAAATCAACACTAAAAACAAAGTAACGCCATCGCCATAGCGAACATGACCATAACATGACCATAACAAGTGCTAAATTTTTAATGGTTTGCTTAAATATAAAAGAGATCTTCGCGCGCTGACTGAGGTTTTACGCCAGGAGGAGAACTGCAACGCCAAAAAATCGCACTCGTATTAAATATATTCAACACAAATCTGCACTAGCCAGCTAATAAGCCAATCAGATGCAGCTGTCGCAGACTGTAGCCTAATTAGACTAAACGTCAAGGCTGACGACTCGCCGCGGTAATTTATACAGCGCGCACAACTGACGCATCGATGATCAAAACAGTTTCTGCATAGAAACCTTAATGGGGTGTTTACACGATCCAGCAGACGTCCAGCAAACTTCCAGCAAATGTATTCAAAATACACGTGCTAATGCTGGACGTTTGCTGGATCGTGTAAACACCCTATAACGCAGAAAGACTGCAGTAACTGTTCTCAGTATCAGTTCCTCATTACGGCGAAACTAATGGCCCCTTAGCTACGCGCAGCGGCCAGCTCACAATTCGACCGTGACCACAGACCTAATGTTATTTCAATAACAGACTCTCCAACCAAGAAAGCCTGGATAGATGGCGGCGCACTATGTCCAGGCTTCCAGGAGGCTTCCATGCTCTAACACTCACTGAAGTAAGCACCAAACACTTTTGTTCTATATACTTTATTCACGGAAATGTCATTTCAACATTGGAGAATCTATGAACGGAAACATACAAAGCAACAAAACCGCAGTTCTGCTTTGCACGTGAAAAATTTTTAACCACAAGTAGGCCTAATTATGAGTTAATTTTGCTTCGCATGCTAAAGAAACAGAGATCAGCGCTGCACATGAGCTACACAGCTCCGGAAGGCAAACAAACCCTGGACTCCATACTTTACCTTTCGTCAGCTGCGTCGTATTTTCCCCAACACCTGCATTGGTTGTCTGTTGAGACGTCACAAGCGATTGTCCACGTGACCAGTCGCCGGCGGCGGCAGCGGAAGTCAACTCGGCAATAATTTCAATTCCTGTTCCGGTTGTCGTCATCGTCGTCGTTCCTGCTCTTGACAGAATGGCATCGATGCTGAACGCTGGCGGGGCTGTAGGTCCCCGGCGCCGCGAGTCAGCCAAATCCTCCCCGACCTCCACGTCGGCCGCCGTCAGAGTACTGGCTGCCTGCTGGAGGCTGCCGCCGTGTCTGGACGATCCTTCGTCGAGGGACAACGTTTCGGCTCCGGAGGCGCCTAGTCCACTCGTGCCCCAGACAGCACTTCTGCCACCGCTCTCGTCCGACTGCTGACAACGATCATGATGATGATAATGGTGATAATGCTGATAATAAAACGAAGCCGTTGGCGATCTGACGTACTGTTGCAGGTAGCGATCGTATGACGTCATAGCGGCGACCGACAGGTGCTCGTCTATACGCATGCGCAGTGAATGAAAGTGTTCAGTTGTTGCTGTTGTGGTGCGGTTCCCACGGCTACAACAATGGGACTACGTGGACTGCAGACTGCTGAACTAAAGCCGCAGCGAATGACGACGACGTCGACGGCGCGATGAGCGAACAAATCAACGCGTGGCGAGCCGCAGCACACACACCGGGCATGCACCGAATGCGCAGAATCCACAACGTAATCTCTCCTTCGGGACACAATTCTCCGTCACAGAAACCCCCTTCCCAGGAAGAAATATTTTCGCCCCGGATAGAATTCTTCGAATATCTTGTAGCACAGAATCTCCATGTACGGAATCTTCTCCAGTGTAGACAAACATGTATAAATGTTAGAGCCGGAGAATAGGCAGCTTTGTGTTTTGAGAGCGCAACTGCAGGTAGGCTCAGCTGTGACTGATATACATATACAATCATACATGTATATATGATTTGCTGCATGACAGGTAGGCCTACAACAGAAGACTGCACCTTCTGTGATATTTTTAGAGAAGGATGAATTTGCCCTATATTCGTGGTCTTCTAGATGGGTGATTCTGCTCGGAGGAGAGGCTATGTCCAGAGGGGATTTTGTCTCTGCTTCCGCTGTAAACAAACGCTAATTTGTTGCTGCCGCCAGCGACGGTTCCGGTTACCTGCAACTCCAGGGGGAATGGTGGTGACAGCGCTTAATGCGAAAGGGCAGAGAGAGATCCCTGCAAGACGATTGGCGTAAGCATATGCTGAAACACGTGTGCACGTGCCGAAAACGAACATCGGTAGAACGACTGATTGATATATCATAATATCACTATATCCATTCTGTAATCAGCGTCAAAATCAGTGCAGCAGTAAAGCGATGTAGGTGACTGAAAACCGAAAACCTTGGTAGATTGTTCTACAATTAACGCCCAGGCGTAAACAGACAGCTTAGTAGGTTACGTCCCTCGCTGCAACGCCGACTTCGTTCTTTTGCCGGATCAAGTCTCAAGCATGATGAAAGCTCGAAACACACGAGCTGACACCGTCGGCCGACACTGGAAGCAAAATGATGTATTCGCATTCCGCCGTAGACTGCACCGCAGTGTTAGATTTTAGATGCAACGAAAAAGGTGTTATGAACTTAAGAGAATTAGTAACTTTGTTTAATTGTCCTAATTTGCAAAACTTCAATGCGTGAGTTCTGACAAAAATTGGTAAGTAAGCAAGTAAATAAGTAAGTAGCTTAAGATTAAATCTTAGAGTGTAAGGTGACAATGCACGGAATCGGATGGTCTACAGTCTGCGGAACCCGCTGGCTAATGAATTTCGTCTAATTAATTCGTAAACGAAGTGAATTAGTTAACTTTAAAAGACGGAACTGCAGAACGTGTTGGCGTTATAATGATGTGCTGCAAGTCTTAATGGACGTAGGCACGCTAATGGGGTGTTCGCACGTGTGGCCACGCGGGGCGCGTGCGTCTGCCGTCTAAGCTGCAAAACACATAGACCTACACTAGACTAATGAGCGTCACGTAGGCCGGCAGCGTCGACATTACTTTTGTATAGGAAATGAAGATCTCGACAGGAAACGGGCCGGACGACGACGGAATTACCTGGGCGCGTATATAGCCTGTAGGCGGAGGGACGAGAGATTGAAGCTAAATTAGATACAACAGCCGTGCACACGTGGACTAGACGGGTAATCATCACGCAACGTAGGCTATGTCATTATCACCTGAACATGCGGCTAATGAATGTCCATGTCATCATACCTGTATGCGTGTGTGTGTGGCCGTGATATTGAATGTGTCACCTGCTGAAACCTGCATCCGTAATTCGGTGTCGTACTGGATGATAATTGAACAGAACTGTAGGGCAATATAGGCCCACCAAAATACGTATACCTCATGCGTGCCAGTCCCTACGTATGACACACTCATAAATCGCGATCTGTCAATAAGCCTATGCTATAATGGTTTAACGATACCTTTAGCAGTAAAACCTATTGCTGCTAAGCGTGTTGTCAATAATCGTCAAACTATTCTTGAGAGTCTGCAGTACTGTGATCTAATGATTTATGCTTTCTCGTAACCAAACGTGGCGGCAAAATTCCAGCTGCGCATTACGCAGCCATCCATTGTTCTACTCAGCGAACCAGCGCGGTGCAGCCAGCAGACATACCACCGCCCCGATCATCTTGATGATAGAATAAGTGGTAGAGCAGCAGCTGATGATCGTGTGTGCAATGCGATCAGCGCATGATGTGCAATTGTGCGCTTCGGTCGTTGAAGCGTGTGATACGAGTGAAACGCCAGCTCGTGGTTCAATTGACGTCAACTGACGTACGCTTAATGTCAGTCAAGACGCCAAGCCAGTGGCGTCACTGCAGGAGCAAGAAGGGGGCAGTTACCATCACCCGTCCCATTTTACTACATTTTAGCATGTCGGGACATTTTTTCCAAACGTACAAAAATTTGTGACTGAAATTATACATTTTGGAGGAAATGAGTAAAATTAAAACTCTGAACACTCGTAATCTATACTCTGTCGGTAATTTGCAGCAGGCCTACGTAATTATTTAAATGTATCTTCTACTGTATTTCATTTTATTGTTGACTGGTCAGATCCGCCGTATAGTCGCCTTCGTCCGACATTATCATTATTATCATTATTTCTGAAACTGCAAATTTTCTGCCTCCCCTGCTTTCTTAACGCACGATGCCGCTGCTGCCCTAACTGCTTCACGATTCCTGTACGTCTCGCGTCCGTCGGTCCGTTCGTCCGGGCGTTGTTAATTGCGTGTTAGCAGACGTCCATTGTGCCGTGCTGGCAACGGGATGGAATGCGTCCATCGTGATTCGTGAAGCTACGTGGAGCACGAGCTCAGCTTGTTGATTGTGTGGCGTTATGTCGGTTTCCTTTGATCCATGAAGTGTCTGGAAATGTGGCTTATTGACGGCGAAAGACGAAGCCCCGCTGCCTACAACGTCCGCACACGGACTTCTATCCCTATATCTGTTGGGCGCAGCTTGCGCTTAATGAAAAATAAGAAGGGGGTTTGGTTAAGAGTGTATGCAAAATTGCTGTCATCAGAAGCGCTGTTTTTACCTAAAATGCACCAAAAACCGTTTAGCGGTTGAGCTTCGCTTTGTACGTACCTGCTGAAGAGCTCAAAGCGCTCCCTTAGACGCCATAGCTGGACGGTGTAGGGCCCTCGGGAAATAGAGAGGAGGATGAAACGTAAAAGGGAGGAAAAAGGAAGGGATGGTACAGAAAAGATAGTAAAGAAAAAAGGGATCAAAGGACATGGAAGGGGAGTAAAGAAAAAATAAGGCGGAAAAGGGTGGAGAAAGATAGAGAGGGAAAACTTGAGCGGCTTGAGCCCGATTATGATTCTATATTTGGGGAGAATAAAAGTCACTGCGTAAAACACACCTTTCGAGACAGTACCACTTTGTTGCCTGGCTTCTTCCGCGCTATTAGTGTCGCCGTCCGTCCGTCCGGTCGGATCACATTAACGCCTTGCCTTGTCGTTGTCGTTTGCTCACGGCCGCGCGTCTAATTTAAAGCAAGCCGCTGCCCACAGTCATTGACCGACCCGGATCATTTCAGCCGTTGAATTGCCTGGCTTAATCCCTGACAAGACAGACGTAGCCTAGCGGACATGAGCTAATGACACCGCAGCGCATTATGCGGCCGTCAAATTAATTCCAGCAAATCCGGTGCAGCCTGCAGCAGATAGGCACAAACGACGCAAGGCGTCACACATCTTTCGGACGGCACGTGAAAGCCGCAAAAAAGTTCCAAGCAAGTAAATTAGTAACTTAGTAACTTTGTTCTTGAATTTTTATAACTTATACCTTTTTTTTGACTAGACGTTACGTGGCATTCAGTAATCGTTAGTCACTACAAGTGCAATACAGTGTCGCTCACTGCAAAGTGCTTTATAAGTGCAGACAGGCCTACATAGTTTAACACAATGCATTGTAGGTTACCTGTAACTTGCATTAGACCTAGACCTACGTGACGCATGTGACATCAGCATTCAGTGGCACATGTGTCATGTTATTAAGCCGTAACGCTGCTGGAGGTCCGAGCGTTAATTTGCCGCGTGCACGTGTTACGGAGACAGGAAATGCTGTCCCGTGCTGTGCCGTGGCTCCACAGATACAGCCCAGATGCAGGTGTTTGCCTGCCAATAATCCCAAGTCACAGAACCATCTCATAAGCCAGCCAGTCTAGCTCCCGCCCTCGCCTTTCCACCCAACCCGCTCAGGTCCACGGGAGGTCCTGGCCACGCGCGTTGTTTGGATCAATCGTTTCGTCTCGACTGGCTTACAGCTGAGCTTATCTGTGGCTTACTGGCTAATGTGCAATATCCGCGCGACACATTTCGGATGTAAGATTGCGATTCGTGACCGTTGTTTGTCTGTAAATTGAAATGACGTAACGATAATAGTCGGCTTTCGTTGGCGAGTGGTGATAATTGAGATGAGAACACGCACAAGAAGCTTATATAGGCCTAGGCCTAGCTCTATTGCTGGACTGGCAGAATTAAGAGGCTTAGCGATCGTATTGCTATTACATTATAGGCCCCATATACGCCTACAATTAAAAACCCATTGAGTTGTGTTGTTATGAGCTTAATCGGGTAGCCTAATCGCCAAGCTACTCTGCGAGTACTCGCCAAATTCTCGAGCATAACAGATTGCTCGGTTAGCGAAGCGGGTCGCCTGAAAATGCAGGACTGGAAAATATCTTAATTTTACGGTCTCACAGAATTGGGCTATAAAATATCTCATAGTGAGTTACAGCTAGGGGTTTACAAATTACAACAAGCAGAATAATACTAAATTCACACCTGCGACGCCGACGCGACTCGAGTTGAATTCAATTGCCGACAGACAACTGGCGACTGGCGAATTTATAAACTTGACAAGTTTAGAATTTGTCCAGTTGAGTTGAGTTAAATTTCGTCGCGTTCTCAATTCACTTCACACTGCCAACGCTATTCGTCTCGACAGGGGAACTAATATTTTCTTATCGCCGCTAGATATACGTTTAAACGAAAGTTATCGTTTAAACGTTTAAACACGCACATCACTATTATTTACTCCGTTACCGGAAGTACAAACAGTCATGGGTTTTTGTTTACATTTTGCGAGACAGTTCGTAATTATGCGTATTACGCAAAATTTCCAATGATCATGTAATGAATTCGCGTAAAAAGAAGTTACAATGAAGTTGTTGATATTAGCTATATTGTATACAACGTATGCAGGTGTTAACCGTTTGCTGATCACTGTAGGCATTATGGGAGTGCTTCATGGAACGTTCGTACCCCCGGGCACGGGTAAAATGCGGACTTGCGGACCTGCGGACCGACCAACGGGTAAACTGCGGACCAAACCTGCGGACCAGGTTTGCAGTTTACCTGTTAGTCGGTCCGCAGGTCCGCGTTGTCTATATGTCTTCCTTCCCTGTTGCTGACGTTTGTATTATGTATTGTGTTAGACGTAGCGTACCTACGGAGCTTCACTTGTCATATTGGATCACACAGGCTAAAGGTGGTGATTAAAAGTGGTGATATAGTTTTTTTATTGTAAGTATTGTAAGCCAATTTCAGAACTACGTAGCGTTACCTGCCATATGGCACCAGTGAACTGTGCAACACCTGCAACGCTGCAGTCCCGCCACCTGTCAAGAAAGGACGTGGGAAGAACAGCCACAGCACCGACAAAAAGATCGCCTGGGTTGAGTGTGAGAATGGCAGCCACTGGCATCATTGCCGCTGTGTGCGATACCAGTGCGGAGAATTCGTTTGCGAACTCTGTTGACAATTTTTTTTATCGATAATTCTAGCGGTAGATCGGCGATTTCTGCATAAACACAGTGAAAATTACTAGTGGTAGATCGGGTGCAGATCTATGGTAGACACAATAACAAACTGTGGTATAATGGAAGTAGATTCAGAGTGCGTAGTTGGCAAGTCTTCCTTATCAGACCACTCACTCCATTTTAATCATGTTTTATTGTTAGAAATGTATTTGTTATGTGATCATTAATTAATGACAATGTTTATATAAAGTATGTCGTGAGATATTCTTTGTTGTGGCTGGAGCATAGTGCGTAAGCTATCAACCTTGTGTTTTGTAGGTTGCAGGTTCGAGTCCAGGCTCTACCAATTTTATACTTTTTTTCTTCTTCAGTTAATACTGTAAATTATTATTGTGTTATTTTATTGCTTATTCAGCATGTTTTAATCGTCTAAAACAGGTTTTCGTCGTCAATATTAGTGATTGGCTCGTGATGTTTGCATTTTACCGCAGCCCAGTTGCCACAAGCTTGATCTCGTAGCTTGTTTGTAGCTTATGAATTTAGGAGGTTAAACTGAAACATATCTGAGTAATAACTCGGTCTAGTGAATTTTATCGTGCAGTAGAAATGATGAGATAGGCCTAGAGTTTCTTGTATATTGTGGCTAAACGGCTGAGTTGCTATTGATCACTAATGGGAAGTCACGTATTTGCTTTCATATGACATGAAAATCAAAAACCTTGGATGACTGTGAAGGGTCATAATGCACAATGGTATGCCAATTGTGCGGTATTGTGGCTAAATAGTAAGTTGTAGGGGGTCAGCAATGGTAGCACCGGATAGGGCACTGGTGACTTCCTATAGGCTGTCAATAGTAACCATGTCTCCATCTGCTGCGGTTTGGACGCATTTTTCAACAGAAAGTTTTAAACTATAAGTGGCTGTGTCTTGGAAACAGTGAGAGATAGGACCAAGGTTCTACATTGATCACTAATAGGAAATTGCATATGCCCTTTCAGATGAGATGAAAATAATCGACCTTGGGTGGCCTTGAAGGTCACTGACAACCAGTATGGCCAGCAACGGCTGGGTTTCTTGTTACAGTTTCATATGGAAATATGTTGTTTTTGTGTTTATGATTGTGTGCTACTCTGTGTATTGTGCATATGGTGTTTTTGCAACTTTGAGTGTAACACTTGTGCTGTGTATTGTTTGCTGCAGTCTACATCGGTGACTACTTGGTATTAACTGATATGCCAGATGCTAGTTGGCAATTTTGGCATGCAGCGTTCAACTGCACTAATTCAACAAGACGTGATTGCCGTGAATGCCATGCAGGAAGTTTTGCCAATCAGAGTATGTGCATTGTGCAGTTTTGAATTTTCTATTTGTTACTGTGTGCTGGGCTGTGCTTTTTGACTGACTGAGAAGTCTGTAATTGATTAGCAAATATATTATATTTACATAAAAATACCTAACTGAGCAGTGAGTTAATTTTATGCTTAATATTTGTGATAACTCTTACAAATAATCAATGACCATGTCCATATAATAGACATATGAAATAATATTTGATGAAATATGTTGATGTTATGTTTGATGAAGAAAGTTTTTTATGTGTGGCCACATATTTAACAAGAGCGTTGTAGTATATGTAGTTTTGAGTGCAGTAAGAATTTTGTAAGAATCTTGTACTGCGAAATTTGGTTTGATTTATCACTCCATATGCAACTAATTGGTTCTACCAGTTAAACAAAAGTTAAGAGTATTTATGGTACAGTGTATTGTGGGAAACATGTTAAAAATTATTTCACATATTGTATGGGTAATGGCTGAAAATTAGATATTTCATATTTGTAGAGGTTATAATATTTTTATACTGTTTTTACACGCGAAAGCAGCTACTGCTTTCAGAGCGTCTTAGCCATCGCAATTCTGTACATCCGTCTATTTGTCTGTTCGTCACTTGGGTGAATCAGTCAAAAACAGTGTGAGCTAGGATCACCAAATCTTCACCGTCGGCTGCCTGGACAACTTTAGTTTTAGGAACTATAAAGCTTTTTCAAAAATTCGAAGAGGGTCACCCCGAATGAGGGTGCTAAATGAGAGGGGGTAGGTAAAATTTACGATTTTTAGCCAGTAAGTCGCTGTATCTCAGTAACGGTGCAAGAGAGGGCCTAGGTTACTATTAATCACTAATAGGAAGTCATACACCGGCTCTCGATTGGCGCCAAATTCAATGATCTTGGATGACCTTGAATGCCAAAGTAGGGGGTTTTATGGATTTTTGGCGATTTCGAGCTGTAAGACACATTTCAAGAGCGAATTGCGCCAAAATCAATTGAGTTAGACATGGTCAAGCTGCATATGAAATTTTTACCATTGAACATAGATGTGGTGGTCCAAGTGTCGATTTTTCAGGTTCAAGGAAACCTGCGCACGAGGGCATCAAAGAGTGGTACCCCGTAAAAGTTGTAATTTTGCCGTTGTTGGCCAAGCTTTTGTGAAAACGGTTGCAAATCACCATGGGCCTGCTGCCTATTACAGCAAGCAACAGTGACGAGCTTTTTAGTTGTATCAAGATCAGTTACTTTGAAAGACTCTGAACTTCCAAAATAAGGGGTTTTTATTGATTTTTCTGATCTTTGGCTGCAGCGTACACTTCAAGAATGAACTGCGATGAAATGGCTGGAGATAGCCTGACAGTTTGCGAAAGGAACTGCTATAGGCTTTCGCGTGTCTTGTGAGCATTAGCTCAAATTTATTGTAATGCTTTTTGATACCAACTCAGAATCCCTTTTTAGTTTGTACCTTAAAAATTCGAGTCATAAGCATAAGAGGCTGATGAATTATAAGGTCCATTGACATATAAAAGAGATTTTGTGTGATTCTACTGTTAATTTTCTATTTATTAATATATTGTTGTATGTGTATAATTACTGCAGTAATTGGTATTTTGTTAGCTGTCTATTTATTATGTGTAGCTGCAGCTCTATTAATTATCATTGTGTTGGCAGGCAAGCAGGAGTGCAGTTGCTGTGAAGTGGCTGGTGAATGTACACAAGACTTGATTAGTCACTGCACTCTGTGTCCGCCCGGCATGTACCAGGACCATTCAGCACAGAACCACTGCACACCATGCTTGCCGGGCTCATATTCCAGGTTGCTAACATTACAAGATGTAATTTATTTTGGCAATTACAAGTTTCTGTGAATTTGCGCGCATGCCACAAATTTGTGAATCATATCAATTGTAAGTTACACAATTTTTGCTAATTTTATTTGACATGTTGAGAGATGACATTAATGGCCAACTCACATCTACGACATCGTCGCGACTTGCATGTTGAGTTGAGTCACGTCCTAGGTGTGAACACAACATTCGAGTCATTGGGTACCGAATTCGAAACTGAGCGATGACAGTTGAGTTGCATTGGCAATTTGCGTTCAACTCAACAGTTGAGTTACTTTGAGTCACGTCAGCATCGTACATGTGAGTGGGCCTAACGGAATAATATTTAGCTATGCTGCCTAACAGTGCTTTACTAGAATTTTGGAAAGTTGTTCATTGTGGTTAGACTTTTAGTCTCAGTGACTTTGTTTTATTTACTGACTAACTGATTTATTAGGTGCAATAGCGCGTCTTAGCCATCGCAATTCTGTTCGTCTGTCTGTCTGTCTGTCTGTCACATGGGTGGATCAGTCAAAAACGGTGCAAGCTGGAATCACCAAGTCCTTACCGTCAGCTGCCTGGAAGAGTCTAGTTTCAGGATCAGTAAAGTTTTTCCATAAATTTGGAAGGGGTCACCCCCAGCAAGGGTGCTAAATGAAAGGGGGTGGTAGGAAAATTTGCGATTTTAAGCCAGTAAGTCAATCTCAGAAATGGTGCAAGATAGGGGTTAGGTTACTATTAATCACTAATAGGAAGTTGTACATGGGCTTTCAGCTGGCACCAAGAGCAATGACTTTGGATGACCTTGAACACTAAAATAGGAGTTTTAATGGATTTTTTGGCGATTTTGGGCTGTGAGACACATTTCAAGAGCGAATTGTGCCGCAATCACTAAAGAACGACCTAACTGTAAATTTTAATGGTCCAGGTCGTGACTCTTTATGTCTAAGGAGGCCTGCGCACTAAAGCAAAGCATCACAGAGGGTTGCCTCTTTAAAATTCTCGCTTTCAGCCGCTTGAACAACAGCAGCGGTGCAAAACCGGTAGTGCTACCTGGTGTATGCGAGTGAATGAATGAAAATTATTTTGTGTAATGTCAGTTGCTGAGATCGGTGAGCTTAGATTTCGTTCTCAGCAGGCCTTCAAACATGCACCACTCTCACGAGTTTCTCTTTGCGTTAGCTGGACTTTTTTTTTTGCGGTTGCCATTTGATAACACGTGTAAAATTATTTGTTCGTTGAACATTTATTTCGAGTTAAGTTGAATATTGGCAGTGTTGTAGAAAGCATAAACCTGTGTGATTTTGGTGCAAGTCACAGATTTTTTTGTGGTTTTTAACATGCGGAATAGTTTATTGCTTTTGTAGTAATGAAACATGACAGAAATTTTGGAGTGTTTCCTAATGAAATGCTGGCGGTGGTGACTAAAGAGGCTGTGTGTGTGGCATTGTATTTTGCAGTGAGCCTGGTGCAGAGGTCTGCCTGGAATGTGCGGCGGGATATTTTACTAATGAATCCGGTGCCACTTTGTGCTTGCCGTGTCCTCTAGGTAATCTCTTGACTGTTATAACCATCTGCTTTGAAGTTATTTGTGTGCACTATTCTGGGTATGTGATGATGTCAGTGTTATATGACAGTTCTGCAGAATACAGTGTACTACAAGTCACTTTTTTGACAATACATATGCATGCAACTAATCAAAAAATGTTCAGCATATCAGACCCTGCTACAATGTTGGTTTTATTGTTGCTTTTCTTGTTTTATATTTTCTAGTTTTTTTGTTGATAGACAATCATGGATTCAATGGTTTAACATTGTTTATAAGTGCCTTGCAGTCATACCATTCTAATCATGTTTTTATTGTACCACATCCGTGTTGTTGGTTTCCATGTTATAGCATACGTTAGAAATTGTCGTTGTTGTTATTGCTGTTATTATATAGAGCTGTCAAACCATCAATTTTTTCAATGCTTGTGTTAATGCATTAACAATGCACCATCAATATTGCTGGGTGCGCTAAATTTGCAGAATCTGAAAAAGACGGATCATGAAAAAACAGTGACTGGAAATTGCAATACCTGGAAACTGAAGGACCAAACCGCATCCTGTCCTCTAAATATTATTATTATTTACTGTAGTGATGGAACAGTAACAACAGTTTAGTTACTGGAATTCATTCAATCATCAAATAACCCCAGTTTAATTTAATATCTGAACTCCTGTTTCACAGAATTTAGTAAATTTGCATTTGTGCATCAATTTTTTTGATGCACATTAATTTATTAACGCGTTAATTTGACATCTCTATTATTATTATTACATGTTACAGCGGGTGGCCAAAAGTGTGTCATAATGCGATGACGCTGCCAGAAAGTCGTGAAACGCACCACAAAAAAAATAAGTAAAATTTCGAACTTAAGCGCATCTCTAGTTGATTTATATCTATGGTCACGTAGTTTTATCTATGTAAAATGCGTTACGTCATTCGTGACGTCATTTTAAACGAAAATATTGACAAACGAAGCGATTGAAATGCGGCGGATACGGCAGGCAAAGAATTGACAAGGGAGCAAAAGAAAATTATTATGAAATTCAGTAATAGTAATTCTAACCAAAGATTCATTTCGAATA
>Ga0209367_1001946_pt1 | contig 26560 bp, 15 predicted proteins | sample WorMetLIZISLAND2_FD_187412 | JGI IMG/M metagenome (GOLD analysis project Ga0209367, IMG submission 187412) | Marine gutless worms symbiont microbial communities from Max Planck institute for Marine Microbiology, Germany - Olavius geniculatus... ... | reverse complement strand
ATATATATATACGCAATAGCCGAACATATCACCTTTTATCATATATTATCATTATATTATCCTATCCAGGATCCTTTTAAATTCGTGTATTTAAATCGCGATCCGGTTTGTCGATTCTTACTGCTGTCATTTGCAAGCAACCTTGAACAAGTTGCTAACCTACTATGTGCTCAGGCCAACTCAGCCTCCTACTCTTCGTGGGATGGGAAATGAGTAGTAGCTTACGGGCTACGGGGTAAAGGCCTAGTGTGGCTGATTGGAGCGATGGTATGTCTGTTAGCTGCAAACCGCGGGTCTAACTGTTCGTTCACGCGGGCAATGGATGGCCGCATAGTGCGCTGCGGTATCATTAGCTCATGCCAGTCGGCTGCCACTTCCAAGATTGAAAATAGCTTCTAGTCTTGAGTACGTCTCATGTAAGAAGCGCTATAGCAAGTGCTGGACGTTACCTTTTTTACCTTTACCCTAACCTCAGCCCTAACGTTTGTCCTAACGGTTAATTTGGGTGTGCATGTATTGACGGACAAGAGCCACTATATGAGCGGAGACACAATGCGAAGTATAGTTACCGCTGAGTACTTGCCGTCTGATTGCGATCGATTCCACACTTACTCAAAGTCAGCAACGTGCTGCCAGCCGGTGCAGAATATAACCGCAGCGAACCGGCAATCCGTCCGTTGCACTGCAAGCAGCACTGCTGGTAGACAGACGACTGCGGAGCAAGCGACACACTCGACCAGCACTGACTGGTGTTCAGTCCACCCGCTCGCTGCCGTTGTTGGATCGATAAACGCCCACCCACCCACGACGCAAGCTTACATCGTGGTGCCTGTCGCTGGCACCGCAGTCTCTGCCGCCGCCCGCCGACGCCGGGGAGGCAGAGAGGAGCGGTCAGGAGTGGACCCAGCCGGCCGGCCAGGGTTGCGTTGTGTGCTGCAGATCAATGCATCGGTGATTAGGACGGCGCAGACTGCTGCTGCTGCTGCTGCTGCAGCTGCGTCTTCTGGTAGCGTCGCGCCGTCCGTCTCTTTAATCATTCCGCGCGCGTTAACAAGATTTCAATGAGCGTGACGCCTGCAGCGCGACGACGACTCGAGACAACTCATCTCAGTCGGGGAAAATGTCTGCGTCCCCCTCGCGTTTCGTCGCCGCTGTGTATGGACTGCGTGCAGAATGAATAATGAACAAGTGTTAACTCGGAGACGAGAGAAAAGGCCCACCCATCGCAGATTTGTATCTTCAACTGTCGGAGTAAAACAGACAAGAAGCCCAGCTGTCGCTGGGATAGCCGACCGTACTGGTTGTCAGTGACCTTCAAGGTCATCCCAGGTCAATGTTTTCCATCTCATCTGAAACGATGAATGTCACTTCCTATTAGTGATTAATAGTAACCTTTCCGAGATATAGCCAATTTTTCATTGAATACCCTCTCTTCATTCAACCCCAAATTTGAAAATATTCCCTTTGCACTAAATGGCTGAAATTTTGCATGCCTAAGTTTATGGCACATAGCTCGTTATTCTTTAAAAAGTTTTTCCTACGCCTTAACGCTTAGTCACAGTACATCCGTTACAGACGACAGACAGACGGACGGACGACAACGGTGCCAATAGCTCGACCGTTACTTAAGTACGGTCGGCTAAAAATCGTACTTGTTCTTAATTATTTGTAGTGATTGCACTGGCCAATATTCATGCTCTAAATGATAATACAGGGTGGCGCATAAAAAGGTAAAACGTGCATGATCTACGTTGATGACGCAGTCGGACAGTTTTCGAAATGATCAGCCTTGATCACTGCAGTGAAGGGCGGTCAGTGGAACATTTTGTGCACAGTGTTTAACACGACCATCACACATCCCTTTTAACACGGAGTAGTCGACGCTTAGGTGTAACCTAAACTGATTACACTAACTTGATCGCACTATCCATGATAGCCCATTAGTACGGTCAAAAAATGCTGCTGCATCGTGACAGGACTGCAATAACCACGTTCGTTTGGTGTATCAGACAACAAAGCATTCATGTCTATGAGATAAAGTCCTCTGAACAGCAGCTAGTCACAATTCCCTTGCCTCAAGCAGACACTTGTCCCATGTATGCAAAGCATTTTTAGGCAGAATCGCTCTTGAAGCGCAACCGTTTCTGCCTATTCCTGCACATTTCTCTGTAGAGTGTCTGTCTGTCATCTGTCGTCTGTCATATTTGTTGCAATTTGTCAGGTGCATTTGTACTGTCCAGTGATACACGGATTGGGTCCATGTCCCCCAGGGAAAGGAGACATCTGGGATAGAACTCTGCGTCAAAACATGGCAGTTTTTCCGATTTACGAAAAAAATGATTTATGATTCACCAGGCGGCAACATCAATCTGCGATTTCTCTATTTACCAAATTACTTTGGCTTTTGCTAGTTATTGAAATAAGCAAAAGGTGTATTGGAATAACACCGTTTCGCATTTGCATTATATAGCTATGCGTGTATGTAGGCCTACTGTCCAAGGCCTTGTATATACTTGTCATACACTTCCTTGTTGACTCATATTATTCGGTAGCAGTGTCAGCCTCGCCCAAAAGCGCGTACAACCGCAGTGATGCATTAAGAAATTAACGTTGATACAACCACAATACATGTGATCAAAGTCAGAACACTCGTGATAGTAATGGACAAGGCGATCGTAAACTCGGAAACCTGAGGCTAAAATTTCAGAGCGCGGCGTCAGAGAATGTAGCATTGTTCGGCTGAATGTGGTAATGGTAGAGGCTGGGAGCCCAGACGACTCGTGCTACTTGACGGCTGAGAGCGAGCACATCGACCGGCTGCTGGAATGCAACATCCGACAGCTTGGTCTGTTGTTGAGCGACTCGGCGGCAGGTAGGCTTGCCAGATGCTCTCTGCATGGTGTAGCGATAAGGGGGAAACACTGGAGGTGCCCCCCCTTCCTAGAAGCCTTCTCATTTACTCAAAATAGTGCAAAAACGCGCCAAAACACTTAATTTTCGCACAAAAAAATTGGACAAATGTCTGGGGAGGGGCAGCAGCACAGCCCCTTCCCAGACTCTTTGCGTTATAGGGAAGGAACATAGGCTACCCCACCCTTTCATTCAAATCCTGTCTACGCCACTGTCGTAGTCACAACCAGTCAACCAAAGTCTGGGCCAAAATAAATACACTGCAATCACCAGAACCAAAATATTCAAATGTTACAAAATCGGGGCTTATAATTAGAAAATTTAGTTGATAAAAACACATCAGACTTCTGACCGGACAACGTCGAAAAAGTTCATTGTTAGGCATTGCATTGTTAGGATTAGCATTGTTAGGCGCAAAAAGTAATCTTCCACAATATTTAGCGTTCTTGGAGGAAAACAGAGAAATGAAACTTAGGAAAAATACGCTGACATGTCACGGATATCCGTGTCCGGTTCGGCCTTTATTTGTCAACCGGACAAATCGACAAAATGCCGAACTGTCCGGTTGAATACCGGAGATCTGGCAACCTTATAAAATTATGCAGGACTGACGGGAGACTGGAAGACGCTCGCCGGTCGACTGAGTGTCAGCAACGAGGAAGTGCGTCACATCGAGGCGATGGTACGTGAGGATGGACGTGGAGGTCGACTTGTGCCGGGTGAAGAGGTGCTCAAGTTGTGGCGGCGCAAAGATAAGAGCACTATCCGGGTACTTCGACAGGTGCTCGCCGGCATGAAACGCGATGACGCCATCGCCCAGCTCGACGAAATGAGACTCAGTAAGTCGTTTCAGTACTAGACACTGCACTGTTGGAGTGGATAAGCGAATACGCAGTACGAGTTTATATTACTCTAGACAGTGCGGTATTGTACTTAATAGGGTGTTTACAAGATCCAGCAAACGTCCAGCAATTAGCACGTGCATTTTGAATACATTTGCTGGAAGTTTGCTGAACGTTTGCTGGATCGTGTACACACTCTATAAACCACGCTCCGATCGCATAAACGACACCGTCGTATGCTTTATGACGCTCAACTGCAGACGAAAGTTAAGAAAACAGTACCCTGCGGTGCGAACTGGGTGCGGTTTAAAGAACTTAACTGTTTTGTTTTATCTGAATCTAACAGCGAACTCAAATTGGCAACGGGCCGCTACAAACAGTTTTCTATATCTTCGAAAAATGATACAGAAACGTTTTCGTTTTCGCAAAGTATTACGGCATTTAGCTGATGTCGTAAATCTGTGCAGTGCACGAAAAAAATCATCGCTTTAAACTCTGGTATTTATTTCTGGTTCTGGGACGATAAGCACGTTAATGTTGCGGCATTTTTCGGGTCAGAGTCAGACGGAGAGAAAGAGAAAGAAAAAGACGCACATGCGATGGACAGGCAGACAGAGACAGGGACAGAGCGACTGCACCAAAGTCAATTAAAGCCGTTCAGTGAGGAAGACTTAAACCTAATACAGTTACAAGGCTATTTCGGTTAATTATTTTTTCACGATCACGTTATCGCTGAGAGACAAAACGTGTCAATGTGAACACTGAAATCTCGACGTGGTCGTGTGCGTTGCAGACGTGGTGGAGTTTCTGGTCGTCTTGGTGCAAGACGGGTGTGAGAATGACGTAATTCCGGTCAGGTGTCCCGGACGGAAGCCGCTAATAGAAGTCGTGCGACCGCTGCTCACTTGCCGACTCGACTTACAGTCAGTAGAGCGTGGACAACGAATTGCCATTCAATTCAACGGCAGTTTTCGCGGCAAGACGGACTGGTCGTCTCCTGCCGAATGCTTTGCAGTCAGTACTTATACACAACTTTTATTCACCAAATTAATGTTGGTAGTACAAAAATATAAACAACAATAGTAACAATTCAAAACTAGAAATTTGGAGCAAAGCCCAAAGTGAGTCCTCCCGGCGCCCTAACTCCGATTGGGGGGACAGTTTGGGGGGGGGCTCACATTCCTTTTGTTGCGAAGTCACGTGGCCCGAACCCTAACGCATTAGCATAGGCAGAACGCGCAATGTCGACTTAGCGTAGGTAGATATTAGCCAACTAACCGTTGTCGTTAGTGGACCAAAATTCACCAATTTTTTGTTCAACGCGGGAGAGACGGTAGTTGATAACGCCGTTTACCGCTTATCGATATCTCTATCCCTTCCAGAGATATTTGCGCTCAAAGTTGAAAGTTGTCCTAAATTGCGCCGAATTCTGGACGTTTTTCGCTATCCCATCCCCGGTGGGGGTGCGCTAGTAAGACTTGTTCATTCTCTAGCGCGTGTAAAAGTTTGGGGGCGCAGCACTTCTTAGGGGCCGAAATATGGTCTTCCGAAAAATGCGCTTTGGGTGGGTACAATTCCACACCGAGATCTCCAAGGTTACTGGACCAAACTTCACCGGACTTGTTTCACCTAACGCGGGAGGAATCGCTGTCGATCGAATAACTCACCGATTTTGAATATTTTTATCCTTTCCGGAGATATTCGCCGTCGAACTTTGAAGTCGACTGAAATCGGGCCAAATTTTGCATGTTTTTGGCCCCTAAAAATCTTTTGGGGAGGCTTTCTCAAAATTTTGGACCGGGATTATAAAATTGAACGCAGCTACGAGCATCGTGCAAAATTTCGCGCCGATCGGCCGACGGAGCTCGGAGATTACGCAAAGAAGAAAAGAAAATAAATGCCACCAAAATATAAGTCATCGAGAAAACTATCGTTTTCGGGCGGACTAATAAACACACAGACATACGTGGCACGCATGCAACAGAAAGTCAATCAATGCGATCAGAATACATTTACTGCATGCGCAAAGACCATAGGTCTACTACATTGTCAACAAATAAGCACGCAATATTTAAGAGCCAGTCAAACTCGTGTGAAACAGAAATTAACACTGTCACTCAACAAGGTTTATAATTAACATTTTAAGGCAACTATATTAGCGTTTGCAAACGTTTGACACGTATAACAGATTAAGTTATCTATGCTTGCGTAGCTAGCTAGCAATTAAGTTTTTTTTAAGAATTACGTCTTCTGCTCTGGAGCAATTGAACACTGACATACAGTGATTAACAACATCTCTTGACTTAGTTTAAAAGATATTTCTAAAACTGGAATGCAGTACAAAGTTGAGCGAGTTATACTGTGCTTTGTTAATGGGGCACGCTTCTAAACCATAGGATAGTATAGGCAGCCATTTAAACTTCAAAAGTTCGACGACGACGATTTCAGATGCCGCACTGGCAACTTTGCCTAAGACGGCGTTGAAGGCGCGATAAAACGAACTCTTTGCATGTGATAAACAACACGTAAACGTTTTACCTGCTTTTATATATACATATTCTCAGATATTTTATACTATTTGACCAAGTTATATCATGGCCATCAATTGTACGTAATCTGCTACATTGCTGATTATATGCAGCATTGATAGACATACCTATGCAACTCAGTTCATGATCACATATGTGCTGTTTGTAAAGAGTATAGCTCATCGTGGGAAACCCTTTCAGAGCTACGAAGCGTCATCTGCCACATGGGATTACACATTTTTACCTGCCACGCGAAACACAGGTGAATGCGCCTCGCGTCATAACCCCAGATAATCAGGCCGGTACTCGATTTACATACCCAGGAGGAATGGAAAGCTGAGTCGACCTTGGTGTTGGTTATGCACGGAGACGGTTTACAAGTTCGCAGACAGATAGTAACTATTTACAAAGTACTAAACGTCTAACTAGGCCTATTTAATACTACTAATTAACAAACAGTGAAAGAATAATTGTGGTTTGTTACAGGGCCAGGAATGTACTTTGACTCGGAAGTATGTCTGTTCACCTGCTGTCGCTGAGGTGGGGTGCCTCTCGATTTCGTTCTGCAGCTTAACAACAATAATATATACTAACAATTTGGGCAAATAAGAAAAGTCTTGTTCACAAATGATGATTTTGCTTCAATTTTTACGACTGTTTACGACTTACAAAATGTATCTGGATGCATTTCTTCACAAAGTTTTGTAGTATTTTTCAGTACTGTCCGATTTGTACCTTTAAACTATTGACTTCAAATTTGCTTCATTAGTTATTTCTGATTTTATCGTCAGTTTTGGGCTTCTGAATTTTTTAAAATTTTAATGCGGAGAGTCGTAAAAATGCACGAACAGACAAACGTACTGACAGACGGACGAACGTCAGTGCACAATGTGCCATGCTAGAGGGACGGCTGCGTAATAAATCTAATATTAGAATTATTAGTTTAATACTTACAAACTATAGCACCTACGTGAAATTATGACTAATTGGCGTTTGCAAAAAAAATCTCATATGGATACCGTTGTTTTACCAATGTTCGGTAACGAAACAAAATGAACTTGACACTGTCACGGCCGCGAACGAAAATTTCAACCGAAAATTAGTCACTTTTGATAATTTTCTTGCAGTATTTTTTTTGTCATGTAATCAAACAGTGCACACTGCACACAAAAGCAGTGCATGGTATAAACACGGAAATGAAGTAGGCTTAGCTTTAGGCCAGGTGATGTGCCTTTGGCATATATACCAAACGACGTGTTTGCCATAGTTTTGCGTCAGCTGAGGTTGTCGCGAATTACTGCGCAGTATCGTGTCAGCTACTGCACGACTGTTCAGCAGACCGTGTCTATAACTTATTGCATTGTGATCGCAGCGCATTTGTCTTAGCCGTAAAACATTCACATGTAGACCTAGCTATGATTCTGACTTACGCTCCTGTGCTTTTGCACTAAATGGACGTTTATCCTCGATTTTAAGATACGCAAAATTACTGCAATACATATACTTTAAATAGTTTAATTTTTGTGAATTTAATATTTTCGTACAATGCAGTGGCATTTATGCGGATGTAAAATTAAAATACTGGTACAGAAAATTAGAAAAACCAAAACTCGCATACGCGAAATTGCGAAAGTCTCGTAAAGAGTCTAGATTTTTATTTGTCAGAAACGTAATAGTTTCGTGTTTAATTACACATATGTGAATTTGTATTTGCATGCAAGCGTTTTTCTGTAATTTTTACGCGCGACAGCAGGTACTGCTATTATGCTATAGCGCGTCTTAGCCGTTGCAATTCTGTCTGTCCATCTGTCCGTCTGTCTGTCCGTCACACAGGTGGATCAGTCAAAATCGATGCAAGCTGGGATCACCAAATTTTTACCGTCGGCTACCTGGAAGACTTTAGTTTCAGGATCAGTAAAGATTTTCCGTAAATTCAAAAAGAGTCACCCTCAGCGAGGGCGCTAAATGAGGGGGAGGGGCGTGGCAAAAATTTGCGATTTTCAGCCAGTAAGTTGCTGTATCTCAGAAACGGTGCGAGATAGGGCTTAAATTACTATTAATCGCTAATAGGAAGTCGTACACTGGCTTTTGATTAGCGTCGAAATCAATGACTTTGAATGACCTTGAACGCCAAAATAGGGGGGGTTATGGATTTTTTGGCAATTTCGGGCTGCAACATACATTTTAAGAGCGAATTGTGCCAAAATTACTACAGATAGACCAATAACCTGCGTATGAAATTTTCGCCGTAGCTTCAAAGTGGTCTGCGCACGAAGGCATCAAAGATGGGTACCCCCTAAAAGTCGTTTCTAGCGGTGTCGGATGCGCGAGACTGGTTCCGCCCCATGGCGAGTGCAAATGAAACGCTATAGATACCAGCTTTCATAATCACTGTGTCGAATGTCAACTGCTGGGATCCTTGAGCTTAGATTTTGTTCTCGGTGGGCCTTCAAACATGCACCGCTATCGCGCGTTCCCCTCTGCTTTAGCTGGACTTTTTTGTATCATTATTTGTAATACGCTAAGTGTTTACTGTATCTTAAATGCTCGCAATGTGCTGCGTTTATACAATGAAACACAATTCAACGCAGTGCGAAAATAGGTGTAAGCCGTTCATTTTCTTAAAAATAATATTTCATATTTTGACTTGGATTTTAATTATTTAAACTGTTACGCATTTTGCATTGGCCGGATCATTGTAAACGGCCTTTACCCAGCACTTGTAAGTAAGTAAGTAAGCAAGTAAAGGGTAAATTTATACGTACGTTTCAACATAGTCTGCATGTATTATGCCAGTGTAACGAGGCATAATACACGGTAGACCGAGTTGAAACGTAGTTATTTTACGGCCGTGATCGCCGGTGACTTCTGCCTGCGAATGGATGCTGTACACAGACCCGAGCCACGTTTTGGTCGTCACGCTTAAGTGAAGTCAGATTAGGGGCAGTTAGACCCTATAACACTCTGGAGTCCTGACACTGCGATGAAAGATATAGGCGATAAAATTAGGTCATGAAATAAATAGCGCACAGCGTTGAAAGCCTTTATTAATAATGCTTTTTACAAAAATGGCTTTGATTTTTGATGTGATCTAGGCTAAACAGTCGGCAACGTGTGGACCGAGTGTTCGTCGTCGGACCGGCGTCAGTGTCCGACGTAACGTCATCTCGTGGTTGCCCGATGACGAGACTCTCATGTTTGACTACTTGCCTGCCATAGCTTCTCCGGCCTCGCCTGACGACTTGACGACACCGTGGTCTGACAGCAGTCGGTTGTTGCATGATGATAATGACGAAACGCCTCGGTTCGAGAACGTGATTGACAACCGGCGAGAGGTGTGCGAGGCCCGACTGCTGCCAGGCTTTTACGATATCGACCCGCGAAGAAAACAACAGGTCATGCAGCGCCGTTCAGTGCCGTTTTTATCGCTGTTACAGTACATAAATTATTATTACAATATCAATATAGTTCGCATGACTTGTTAGCCAGTTGCGGCCAATAGCCAGCATCGCAGAAGCATTCTGTTTTGAGCCACCAATCATTAATTCTGACTTACTGTACGATTGATCAGCTGTGTCGTAGATTAGATTAGGTGTGTTCACTCTTCTTCAATAGCATTTGCCGACGGTGTATTGATAACATATTGCGGCCATTTAGTTAACTCGTCAACGAGAAGAGTAAGATATTTTAGTTACAGTGTCAATATAGTGTCTCTTTGAACAGTTTCAATGAATGGCTTAAGCTGTTGATTTATCTGTTAGTTGAAGAAAAAGTTTAAAGATCTAATGCGTTGTTGTCTGTTTGTACTTTGAAGTTCGCGACGAAATTCCAACATAGCTGAAGTTTACATCTTTTTCTTATTAGCAGTACACGTGTATATTTAACTTTCTACTACTTGTTAATCCGAAAATATTTTACGAACGTCTGAACCGCAAGATAAAACTGGGAAATTCAACAGTTTGTTTTTAGTGCAGTCGCCTATCCGTCAATTTTGCTGTTTGTTAGTAGAAACTCGGCGTTTTATGAATAATTTGTCTTGCATTTTAGGTGGTGGAAGAAATGTTGTCACCGTACCTTGGAGAGCAGGGGATATATATTTTGCGACCGAGCACCACTCAGAAGCATGTTGCTATTGCTCTGGACGTGACGTAAGTTTACACGATCAAGCAAACATCAAGCAAACATCAAGCAACCATTAAGCAAATTCATTCAAAATACACGTGCACGACGTGTGCTCTTATTGCTTGATGTTTGCCTGACGTTTGCTTGACGTTTGCTCAATGTTTGCTCGATGTTTGCTCGATGTTTGCTTGATGATTGGTTGATGTTTGCTTGATCGTGTAAATGGGGTATAAGCCTACATCACTACCGTGGCAGGCTAGAGATTAAATAAACTTCGAATTAGCGGCGTCGTATGTTGAAAAGTAAGCAGAGACAAGTTGTTGCAATTTTTCGATGGACACTGAAAATTTCCAACATGTTCAACATTTTAATTATGCCGCAAAATTTCGCTAAAATTAGTGGTTTTCAGCTTCAAATTTTGTACTACTGGACAAAAATTTTCGGACAAAAAAGATTTTTTGACAGCCCAAAATCTGAGAAAGGATTTAACCCATACTCCTTATCATGATGCCACTGCTTAGAATTATGACATCAGCCGGAGCTAAAAAAACATCTCATTCCACTAACGCAGCTTATAAGTTTTGTTGTTCACTTGCAGCCTGACTGATGTGTTTGGGCTATTTTTTCATGAATGGCATAATGTTAAGAATAGGCCTACGTGTTCAGTTTAAACTTTGTGCTCAATATTCAAGCTAAAACCTATTAAAACAAGCTATACTTTACACTTCATACTAGACACTTTAGTTACATGATTATATTAATTAAAACGTGAAAAATGCTGGTAATACGTTAGGCCTATTGAAGACGTCAGCTCTCTCTGTATATAACCAAGCAGTTGATATTTGAGCGTATCATCTTGCTCACTTTAATTTTGTTTCTTCGTTAGTTTACGTTTGCCATGGTTAGCTTTTTAGCTAGGGTTAATATTGTGCCTGCGTGTAACCTGTTGTTTCTTGGTGTTTTAGTCACAACGGGCAGATCTACCATTACTATATATTTTCGAAGCATCACGTGGATCACGGTATACGATACGCAGTGCATGTGAGCGAAGGATACCGCTGGGATTCGTTGCGTCATCTGGTCGATCATTATCACCGGCATCCGATCGACGACGGAGACTTACTGCTGACAGCGCCTGTCGTCTGTCGTCATCACGGTGTCTGCGATTTCAGCGATTGTGTAACTTTTCACGTACCCTGTTCATGAAGTGTAACCGGACATTATAGAGGGTGGGCCAAAAAAGTAAACTATTGTACTTTTTCCATATCTTCACTAAATATTGACCAATATTTGCAATTTTTTCACCTGTAGACTCTAAAAAAAATTTGCTACTTAGTGACGTGCACACCACACATATTATGTCACTACACTACCGTGTGAAATATAAATATTCAAAAACGTACAATATCTACACATGGTAATAAGGTCGAGTGGTAAATTTTTTTAAGTATTTAAGTAAAGTGTTAAATAAAAGTTATGATAAGTGTCAAAAAGGTTTAGGTGTAGCTACGGAGTAACTTTTCATTCTTCCAAAAATAGCGCGCAGTTTGTAAGGCCGCACAATTGAAAAAAATTGCTCTGTATGTTCATGCAGTTAACTGAGCAAGATTGCAGCAAACAACCAGCATTCATGTACGTTAAAAATTACTGCACAGTGAAATCTTTAAAATTATTTGAAAAAAAAATGTTTAACATATCCACCAATATTTTTGACACTTACTATAACTTATATTTTGGCATTTAAGTTAAATACCTCAAAAATTTACCATTCCGTCCATCTGCAGATATTGTATGTTTTTGGATATTTTTATTATACAAGGTAGTGTAGCGACATAATAAGTGTGGTGTGCATGCCACTGAGTAGCAAATTTCTTACAGAGTCCACTGGTAAAAAATTGTGAGACAAAGTGCAATAGCTTACTTTTTTGGCCCACCCTGTACGTATCTAGCTGGAGCATAGACGTGGCACGTTACGTTTCACTATGCAGACTATATTACTTTGTTAGTCAGTCGTTTTTTACTACGAAAATTAATGATACGGGTGACCATCCGTAACGAACTGCAGAAAATAATTTGTTTACGTCACCTGTGTGTTTTTTTTCGAACAACAAACCCTAAAACAATTCACCATTTACGACTCAGTTTATAGTCAGTCGCTACTGTCCACGTTCATGCCTCGTCCTGTTATGTATAGGCTTTTTTTCCAGACACAGCATCAGTGGAGAATGTGTAACGTCAGAATACCATTTCAGCTGCCCGGTCCCACAGCAACAACGAGTCTTTTGGTTACAGCAGCAGCAGCAGCAGCAACTCAGTGCGCAGATCAATGCCGTATTGTGACTGACTCTTTACAGCATGATGTTCCGTTGTTCGGGTTTTCTATGCGCCGGATGAAAGCCAATGGCCCAATTCGATGGATTATAAATTCACCAGCTCAATGCGTGCACTGAAGCGTTATTCTTTTCCGCAGATGGCTAGCACTGCTCATATACTGTGGTAGCAAAGTGTCCTCATTCAAACTGCTGATTCTGCGTTCACAATTGATGTGTCCGACTCTCGGACTGTCGGACTCATACAATCTGTACAATCGTACAATCTCTGGTCGGGTTATCGCGCTGCTATAGTGGGTTTAGGGACAGTGATAAAAAAAAGTAATTTTCTACTCCAATAAAAGCCCAGTAGTCCAATGTGGGCCTACATTGCTTTATTTTACGCACCATATCATACCATATCAAATTTGTATACGCGCTAGAGAATGACCAAGTCTTACTAGCGCACCCCCCGCCGGGACGGGGACTCCCTTACAATTTTTTTTCAAAGGGGAGGGGTCAAAAATTGGACTTAATTGTAGCGAATTAGCCACTATAACTTTAAGCCAAAGGAAGTAGCCTAATGAAACTTTGCTACGTGACGTAGTGCTAAGTGGGGCTGATAACGTGCATACAAATTTTGGGGTGCACCCTTAAAATTTGGGATAGCGAAAAATGTCCAAAATTGGGCGTGATTTAGGACAACTTTTAACTTTAAGCGGGAATATCTCTGGAACGGATAGAGATAGGCTATCGACAAGCGGTAAACGGCGTTATCAACTACCGTTTCTCCCGCGTTGAACAAAAGCTTTGGTCCACTAACGACAGCGGTTAATTGGCTAATGTCTACCTACCCTAAGTCGACACTGCGCGTTCTGCGTATGCTAAGGCGTTGGAGTTCGGGCCACGTGACTTCGCTATGAAAAGAATGTGAACCCCCTAAACTGTCCCCTCAGTCGGAGTTAAGGCGCCGGGCGGACTCACGTTGGGCTTTGCTCCAAATTTTTAGTTTTAATTTTGTCAACCGCTCATTGTGTGGTTTAAATATATAGCATAATGTACAGGATACTGTATTCCTTGCTCTCGTTTTTAATACATTTACGATGTGTGGTTTTGACATTTTTGCATAATTGTTGAGTAAATGGTTGTGTTTTGTAAAAAAAACCGGTGGCATTTGACTTTGTAGCATCGATTTACGATTGGTTGTTGAGTTGAAATTGTATTTGATGTCTGAAATATGCAAGTCAGATTCGAACACTTTAAATAAAAAGCATTATATTTTTGTTGCCTTTTTTTATTGCTTTATTATTATTTTTGTTACCGACAGTAACACCAAAGCACCAACAGATAGCAACAACAATGCCCAAATTAAAGCACAAAAACAACTTCAACTAGAAGGCCACTTGGAGAGCGAAAACCTCCACCAACGCCGCCAGTTTTTTTCGTTGTGTTCGGCAGGTGGCAGTATACTATATTCGGCACACGTTTGCCGTATAATAAGGCAAAAAAAATCCTTAAATCCTATCTTAAATACAAACGATCAAAACTTACTAAAATTTAACTAGAAAGCAGTCAGAGCCCCCAGACCTCCGCCAAGGCCATGTTGTTTGCCAGGTGGCAGCACCATATTCGGTTTGGCAGCGGTTTCCCTTATGCCCCATTGAAAGCAATGTTAACGAAAATTTTAAAGTGATCCAGAATCCAGGATTCCGTCCGGATCACCCCCAAAATTGAATCACTGGTAGTTTTTGCTATTCCCGACATTCCCAGAAAATTTCAGAAAGATCCGTCCATAACTTTTTGAGTTATCTTGCTGACACACAGACAGACAGACAAACAAACAAAGTCTGGCAAAAACATAACCTCCTTGGCTGAGGTAACAACAACAGGCCTACAGCAACAAACGCATTTTGGTCAGAAAAAAATTAGAAGAATAGCGAATAAGATAACACAGATATACACGAACTACGTTTTTGTCAAGAAATAGCACGCAAGTCAGATCTGCTTCCTGTGCTGGACTCGCATGTCGCAAAGTGACCATAATCTAGGCCCTATGCGTCAACTAGCCGCATAAATCAGCCAAGCGCTTTGTACTTACAACCACTAAATAATTCTCTATAACAGTGGTTATTTATCCGTTGTTGATTTGTCCAGCGTGAAAATAGTAGCAGATAGGCACAGACATGCTGCTTATCATAACAAGGACTGGCGACGAGCTTCTTAGGAATATCAACATCGATGACCTTGAATGACTTTGAACCCTTAAGATATTGATTTTAGTGATTTTTGTCGATTTTTGGCTGCAAAAGAGTGAATTGCGACGAAATGGATGGATATAGATTAAGATTACCTGAGAACAGAAACTGCTATAGGCTCTCGCGCGTCTCATGAGCATTAGCTCAAATTTCTTGTAATTGTGGTCATTGTTTTGAAACCATACTTGACATTTGAAATAAGCCAGATTCGAGCAATGGAGACTTTGAATAGAAGACATTTATTTGTTAGAATGACGTCGAATACTGGAGTGACGTTACATGCCAGTAATCTGCAAATGATAGTCATAATAATTAAAGGTCGGTTGTTGTTTATGGTTTGTAATAAAGCAGATTTATTACTATTGTAGGTTTGCTGCGAAAATGTTGATTACTTGACGATCAGCGTATTTAACTATTACTGTTATTTAATTCTGTAACATTAAGTTGTCTTTGTGTTAGTGAATAAAACACCACCGATATAAAAGCGCGATTTCTGATTATTGTGATTATTTGTTTAAATATATTATTTTCACTAAATTGCTGTGTTATTCTGTACATTTGATAATGGTAAAAAATCCTTAAATCCTATCATGGATCAACTGATTGCAACCAAATATACCAGGTAATCACATGGAAGAGTCTAACCTTCTTAGAAAATTATAACCAAATCTGTCCGTGAGCCCAACTTTTCGTTTAATCCTGCTAAAAAATCAACAAACAGATGAATAAATGAATAAACGCCGGGTATCACGTAACCTTCCTGGCGAAAAAAACAGCAGTAATAAATACATCAACAAACGCACTATTGTCAGAAAGAGTGGGGGAATGTTGAATAGGATAAGGATATGCAAGGATTAGGCTACGGTTTTGTCACAAAGTGTTCAGAAACAGCATGCAAGTCAGATCTGTTTCTTGTTTTAAACTTGTAATCAGTCACCATAACGCAAGTGTGACCATAGCTTACATCAGCCAGCCAAGCACTTTATACTATTAACCACTAAGCTACCGGTGAATAGCAGTTTGACGTAAGATACATGTATATAGGCCATAGGTAGTGTGGCCCGACTGGCGGCCTGTGAGCCCCCAATCCGCAAACGGTCATGAGACTAGGCTACCATGCATTTTGTGACATTTGAGGCTATAAGCAAAAAGTAGCAATCAAAGGAAAAAACATATTAGACATAGCCAGCTAGTGTCGAAAGAGGGAAAGAGATAGAGCGAGAAGCGGGAGAAGAATCGACCGATCGAGCCTCGAGGGACGGGGAACTTGATTTAGTGGCTCAAGGGGGATAGACACCCCTGTCCCTGTCCCATTACTCCTTCGATGCAAAAATTCTCGGTTCGCCACTGATCCGTCGTTGTAGTGCTGGTAACCCGCAAGCTGTTTCAGAATTTCTGTACGGCCCGCCAACACTAAATGGTTGAACCGCTCTGGCTATGAGCACAACTAAAGAATAGGCGTAACAAGCACGCCGCCCACGGGCACTGTAAACGTCTGAGCTCTGTTTTGTTTTGCGCAGCGTGCTCAGCACTTCCTCGTTCGACGGCTGTACGCATGGGCGCAACATTGCGACAATCTATAGTACGGAGGAAGTCTTCTAGCAGTCGTCGCCAGCGCACCGTTTGTCGTGAGCGCGCAAGGTGAACGTCGCAGTATAGGCCGATACAGTAGTCAACTGACTCGACAACATAGAACACCTGTAATAGATTTTTCTCATCAACAAGGTTGTGGAAGGGGCCGTGGAAGGTCACACACCGCTATGTCTGAAACGCACGCCGTCGCCCGACTGCATTCCGACAAACAATACATGCTCAGGAAGAGCGAACGTGTCAACAAATTAAAGGTTAAGATAATACTAATTTTGCTGGAAAAAAGTTCACGAAACGCGGTAGTTAGGCTACATAAGGCAACAGGCGGTTTCCAGAACTGGTCAAAGCCTGTGCGATAATTTTCCAATAGAAACTGCTCGTAATGCGGCAATAGACGCAGGAAGGAATTTTAAAATGTCTTAAACAGAATAAGTGTACCTATAGCAGAATTCGTTTTATTATTCGTTTTCTTGTACTGTATATTTTTCTCTTCATCATTATTTTTATTTTTAAAGGCGTCGGGCACGAAGTACGTCCCTAAAAGACTTTTTCAGAAGACTGAAAGTGACAGACTATGATTGTCGGAAGACCTAAAACGCCTGACTCATTGTGCATGCGTCTTCGTTCGTAGTTTGTCGCTCTCCGAGTCCAGAGCGGTCTTTGTGTGAATTGTGATAATAGCCGTTTTATTGCTGCTGAAGGTTTACGACATCGAAGACCTGGCAGAACGGCTGGATGGCGTCTGCAACTGGCGTCTCACTGCAGACCGTCTCGGACTGAGCGCCGACGAAAAAAGCGGCATCGAAGCTGGCGTCGGCACAGTGCTTGACTGCGTTCCAACCGTCGACGTACTAAAGCTGTGGATTACAAAGGACAGAAGCACCGTGCGTATCCTGCGTCAGCTGCTTGTCGACAAGGCGTCGGACGAACTCGTGCAGAAACTTGATCACCTCAGAATGAGTGCGTCGTATCTTGTACACCATCAGTACAGCTAGCCATTCGCATTAACTGTTCCGTAGTTTAATGCAGAAAAAAGTGAAAGAAAGGTGAAAAGTCTGGTACTTGCCATAGCGCTTCTAACATTAGTCAGACTCGTGACCAGAAGCGCTTTGACCATCTCGGAAGTGGCAGCTGATTGGCATGAGCTAATGATATCCCAGCGCTCTATGCGGCCATTCATTGCCCGCGTCAGCGAACAACAGTACCGACCCCGAAATTTGGCATCTAGCAAACATACCACCGCCCCAATCAGCCACACTAGACCTTCATCCTGTAGCTCATAAACTACTAGGCTACTTATTATCAGTTTTATTTACTGATTGAACAGAACAGTTTTAAACTTTCAGACAGACGGAAATAACCAGGTCGTTTGCTGCGTGAATGTTATGTCAGTGTACGAGAAACTGTTGCTGACGATCAAACGAGAAGGTCATCAGGACGAGTTGTTGAAACTGACGTGTCCCGCCCGCAAGCCTCTCATTGAAGTCGTTCGGCCGCTACTCAGACGTAGCCGGCCCCCAAGCGGTGACCTCGTCCTTGTCAAGCTCGACAACATCGGCGCGCCTCAAGTCAGCTGGACGTCAAAAGCTCGCCGTTTCGTGGTCATCTTTCAAATACTGTTTTGTTTATTTATTTTGTTAAAATACATGACAAAGGGCGAAAGCCACTGACATAAACCGTTAAAAAATTGCAACAAAATCGAAATAACTTAAGTCTGCAACCTCAGATAGCACGATATAAAAATATTAACAGGACAAAAATTTGCAATAATTAGTTAAACATGTTGCAGTAAAAAAGTGTCTGAAACTGTTAAGAGTGGAAAAGTCGGTATTGTTTGCTGGTAGATTATTATATATTTTTGCTGTGTAATGGGTGAAGAAATTGTTTATTATATTAGAACTGTATTGTGGGAAAATCGTGTTTTATTCTACGTCTATGTATAGTATTAACTTATCCAGTTTTGTGTTGTCTGCTTACTCATCCGAAAATGTTAGTTTTCATGCCTTTAACAGTTTCCTGCTAAATTTATTTGTAACTGTTGTTAGCCAGTTATATACTTGATTAAAAACTGTCTAAATTGAATAACAGTACTGTGTTCATAGGGCCAGGAATGGAAAATTCTATGCACGATACTGTTTTTCAAACACAGGTAGGCCTAATGCCGTATTATCAGGATGTTAGTTATGTTATTATGCGGCCGTTCGTCTTATAAGCCGCATTACGCATCTCGTCCGTCCGTCCGTCTGTATGTTCGTCTGTTTCGTACGTAACTCGGAAACAAAAACGCGCAGCAAAATCAAAATTGGTGTCAACGTTTTCGTCATGAAAGCAAACGGTATGCCATTTTTTTAGTTTAGAAGGTCAACCGTTAAAGTTACAGGACGCCAAAAGTGCAAAAAATGACACATTTTGTTGTTTCGCTGTAAACGGTCGCCCATAGTTTGTGTGCTGCGTCTGCGATAGCCACGCGTTATAAGTAGCAAGAGAACATATACACCGTGTTTAAAAACAGTCAAAATTGTTTTTGGCATAACTTTGTCAAATTTCCATTAACTTCGATATTTTTGGCATAAAGATGGCCAAAACGACATTTTTATGTACGGCTCACTCACTTACCACCTCACCTAATTTATGTCGATGCACTACCGTGTGAACACACAGATGCTCCAATTTGTTACATTACGCGGCGATTATTTGTATCAGATGGCTCACTATTGCATCATCAATTCGACAGAGGGTGCAACGTGGTTCAATAATTTTAAGGTATTAAATATTTTATGATGAAAACAGCAGACAATAAAATAGCTGGCTGATGCGCTTAAAACACGTCTAATCGATGAGTGAATGCATTTGATCAGTCGATCATTGATTCTGTTAACAGCCATTGGCGTTGCATCTAAGCCATTGCATCTTTGTACACGAAGCACACTTTGGCATAAATTCTAATTTGCAAGCGAGTTGTTATACAAACTTATAATTTTGTTAAATAATTCACATTTTAGTGTAGCTTGTGCCTAATTAACTCGTTACAGCGTTTATTTGAAACAACAACTGTTGCAGCATCTATGTTTCACGTGGTAGTGCATTGACATAAAATATGTGAGATAGAACATAATTGCACCTTACATAATTTCGTCGTCTTAGTCATCAACATGCCAAAAATTATTAAAGTTAGTAAAAATTTGACAACTAGACTGACGGTCTCATTTTATGTCGGCACTCAAAGTGGACATTTTTTGTTCGATTTGTCAAATTGACGAATTGTCAAAGCGGCCATTCGATTTTGACCTGTAACATGTAATTATGTGTTGTTTATAACAATGTTTGTCTTATATAAATATAACGTCATTTTTTTCTGTTTTGACTCTCTCAGTTTTTTTTCCGAATTAAACTCATTAAGTATCAAGTCGACGCTGTTGTGAAGTGAGGTGAAAAGCTGAAGATAATGAAATCATGCATTTGCTATAGCGCTTTTCATATGGGACAGACTCGTGGCCAGAAGTGCTTTGCAATCTCTGGGCAAGTAACAGCTGATTGGCATGAGCTAATGATACCGCAGCGCACTATGCGGCCATCCATTGCCCGCGTCAGCGAACAATTAGGCCCGTGGTCTGCAGCTAGCAGACATAGGCTACCACCGCCCCAATCAGCCACACTAGGCCTTCACCCAGTAGCCCGTAAGCTTCTACTCATTTCCCATCCCGCTGAGGGTAGGAGGCTGAGTTGACCTGAGGTGGCGACTGCGGTGCAGGGTTGTCGGACGGGTCCGCGGGAGAAAAACAAATTGTTCATCGACGAGCGTAACGCTATAACTATGGACGACGACTCGTTCGTCTTCAGCTACACCGACCACTCCGTGGCACCCAAGTCAGACGAGTCGTCCAGCTTCGACGAAGAGGATGACAGGCCGATTGTCTACGAAAACGATGATCTCGGTGGTGGTTTACGCAGCGCTGGCGCTGAAGCAGCAATGTCTGCTGCGGTGGAGATTGAACCTGAACCGATCACTTTCGCTTTCCATCACATCGACGCCAGCAGATACACTGACGAGGTTGTTGTTGTTGTTACTGTCATTATTACTTTGTTTAACTCTTGGAAAACTGTAAAAGTGTGTCAGAAAATTAGCTATAACAATTGCAGTTGAATAACCATCAATCCGGACAGTTAACTGAAAACAAACTGTCGTGGAAGAACATCGAATTGAAACGGTGCAACAAAACTGAAATAGACCTATGCCTACACTGAAACAAAAAAGCGCCTTCCCGATCGGTCATTCCCCGAACGACCCGACCGAGTTCATCAAAAAACTGTCTTGCCGACTTATGCACTAATCCCAGTGATTCAACCACAATGGGCTGTAAAATGCACTGGGTTTCCAGATTAGCATTTATGGTACTTTTGCGCTTAACTACGTGATATAATACTATTACATTTTGTGGTTTGGTTTATTGCATTTTTCTGCTTTCTTTGTTTGCCAATTATTTCATTCGGCGTTTTGACGCAGTTGTTTGGGCGACAGGAAAGATATCCGGCACGTAGGTCCTAAAACGGCATTTATTTCAACACCGTTCAATCTATGAGTCTATTTTAAAACATCCGAATCCTATTTCGTTTAAGAAAAATATGAAATAATGAGAACCTAAAGTGGCTTTTAAAACGTGATCGTTTAAATAGAAATAGTAATATTTTGTTGTTGTTTTTATTTACGATACTAAAGCACTGCAGTATAAAAAAACTTTGTCGTCAGAAATGTTGAGATGTATTGAATAGACAATTGACATAAGCCTGTTAAGGAGGCAAGTGAACGCCAGTGAATAATACTGCCTCTAGGCCTTTATGTTTCCTGTTAGTACAGTCAATTGAGTTAGCAAGTAAGTCAGAACTCAGTAAATCTTTTTGATGCACAAAACAAACGTAAATGCAAAAACACGAAAGATAACCACCCAGAAGTATAAAAAAAACTTTAAGACTAACAAAGGAACACTTGACTTAAATAATCTACAGGCACAGCCGTGTAGCGGGAACTGATGTCCTCGGGGGCGTAACACCAGACTGGGTTTTTTACACAGTTCTCATGCCGTCGTATCTTGATGAAAAGATTGGGGGCAGCATTACCAAGGGATGTGTACGAGACCTTTTGAGCCGAGACCGAGACGAGACCGAGACAAGACGCTGCAGCTTCCGAGACGCTGACCGAGACCTTGAAGACTCTCGGGAGCTTCAACGTCTCGCCGAGACGTTTTCCGTGACGTGTGGTAAAGCACATGACAATGAAAAAAATTATACAGATCAATTAACTCGCACCATGGTAAACGCTTTCTATTTGTAATCTTGTGCGTTTTTGCACTTTATTTCGACAATTATCACTGAATAATTAACGGCTTGCGCCATAAAGAATTGCAACTGCAGTGCTGTAGACATGAGCCATTATGTTTATCGCAATTTGCAAGCAACTGAAATTAGTAAACTACAGCCCTATACGTCGTTTACATTTGGCTGATAGTATATTCATTCTGACATGATATACTTCAACTTCATTGCGACTAAGTCATTTTATGACGAAAAATGACTGACATGACATAATTCTGCTTTATGATAACTAAGTAAATGACAGAGTAAAAACACTGTAAACGAATATGTCTAAACCACAAATGTCATGCTACTTAGTATTGCTCTAACTGCAGCTACAGTATGCACGCCGCACGCCTGCACAAAACGTCTCGACGAGACGCAATGGCTCGAGACCCGAGACGAGACCGAGACGTTGAGGATTTTGTCCAAGACGAGACAGAGACGAGACGTTAGTACGTTTCGAGACCGTCTCGAGACCGAGACGTCTCGACCGAGACCACATCCTTGAAATTATCAAAAAAGAGTAACCTAGGTCACGAAATAAAAAGTATTGTAAAGCTGGTCGTGTTGTAATTGCATGTAGGTTATGCAGTTGGAACTTCCGCAAAGCGACGAGACGGTGAGCGATATATGAGTCATTAAAGTTATTACAGCGTTCACGGCGACTTGGCCCAGCTGAATGGAAGCGTGGCTACACTGTTATTCAAACGCTGGCGACACGGTCTAGGTCTGCACTGCAAGCTGATCGGCTGGCTACAAGCTTACAGCCATTCTCACGCTGCACCAGCTATAACCATTTGCCGACTCGTAGCTATGTCCAATGGTGTCGTGGGCGATGGGGGCGGCAGGAGAAGGGGAATTGTCTTCTCGTAAATTATGGGTTGTGGGAACATTTTCGGATGATTTTTCCTAATGCCGAAAAATATTCATCCCAGAATGCACAATTTGTGACTAAAATCCCCATTTCGGAGAAATTGGATGAAAAAATTAAAACTTGGAACACTCAATCTCTTCTGTCGGAAATTTAATTGCAGTTGTCTTTTGAAATGCTCTCGAAATTTTGCAATTTCCTGCTTGCCCCATGCCTACTTTCTTAACCCACGCCGCCGCTGCGGATATCTACACTGTGTCTCAGAAAGTGACCCACTTTGCAGTATTGTACTCTATATTTTATATTAAGCTTATGAGAATAAAGTTTGTTGCATCGTATTCTGCTTGCGGCGACTGCTATAAGATAAGTGCATGCACAGTTTCATACGCCGGCTGGTTCAATAACATACAAACTATAGGCTTAACCACTGTTAGGCCTCATTTGCTGTCGGCGCTTGAGTTCCTGGGAAACTGGACGGACGGTCGCTTACTTGTCGGCACAAGGCGCATACATTTTCGATTGCTTTTGTTTGTGCATGCTATTCGTATGAAAAGCTTCGTTGTTTCAATAAATTTGTATGACGGTAGTTAACCTGCTGCTTTAATTATTTATTCATTTGCGTTTGATGTCAGTCGGCAAACCATTAAATCGCATTTGTACATTTAAGTGGAAAAGTCTCACAGGTTTTTTTCTGCAAGTTTACACTTTAGTCTTTACAGTAATAAAGTACGATTATGCATTATTTTGTTCGTCAACGTCAGCCAGTTAACGCACAATTTTTTTTCACTTGAAGAATTTGATGTCTATGAGCATTTTGCTGTGATATTCACTGATGTGTTCAATTGCGTTGCACGTTTGTTTTACTTTTTGTGTACAGCATCATAATACTGTGCTGTACACAATGTTTCATGAAAACAGTTTTGTTTGTTCATTATATTTTTGCCAGACTGTGACTGATTTTCAAACTCCTTTCACTGATAGACTCTGAAAAAAATTGGGAAAATTCTGTCTCTACAGTTTTTACCAGACATAAATTCTAAATGCTTATGTGGCAGCGGCACCATCTTACGAGTAAATTTTACGAAATTTTTGCGAAACCTGCTTTGTTCCGTTATTCTAATATATTAATAGCTGTAAAATAACCACTTTTAAGGTGGTACCCTTCTTTTATGCACGCGTGCGCCGGCCTCATTGAACCTAAGGGGTCGGGACTTGCAGCGCTAAAATCTACGTTCAATGCTGAAAATTTTATACGCAGGTCGTCTCTCTAGCCAATTCGGTGCAATTCATTTTTGGAGTGTGTGTCGCAGTCCAAAATCGCGAAAACTTTACTAAAACTTGTTATTGGGACTTGTTAAAACTTAAGACTTGTTAAGACTTGTTAAGACTTGTTAAAACTTGTTAAAGGTCATCAATGTTGATATTCTTATGAAGCTCATCACCAGTGCTTGATATGATAAGCAGCACGTCTATGCCTATCTGTAACCGTTTTCACGCTATGCGAGCCAATAGCGGCACAATGAGGACGTTTTAAGAAGTACCCTTTTTTACGCCCCCGTTCGAAGGGAACCCCTTGACCCAGCGGCATAAAATTTTGTCACAAAACTAGATTTCTTGTAGCATCCCACAGTAAAGATTTCGTTATCCTAGCTTGCGCCGTTTTAATACAATCGCGGTGTGACAGACAGACGGACGGACGGACGGACACCTCGACGATAGCTAAGACGTGCTTAGCACTACGTGCTGTCGCGCGTTATAATGTAAGTGTAGGGTGTGTACTTGCGTGCGTGTCTGTCTCCGTCTGCGCGTGTGAGCTGTGAAGTAAGCGCAGTGAGTGATTCCAGGGATCGAGATGTGCGTTCGTCGCTTACTGCATCAACAAATTTACCGCGTTCCCGATAACAGCATCTCACTCCGCTGCTGCTGCTGCTGCTGTTGCTGCTGCTGCGTGGGCTGCTGCGTGCTGATGCTGCACTCTGCTCTCTCTCTCTCTCTCTCTCTCTGATTGCTGATCGAGTGATGGGAATGGGAAACGGGTCGTGTAGGATGTCTAGTGCCTCACCCACAGCCTTCTAGATTATTTAGAGGGCCATGCCTCACCCCCCGCGTCTGCTTGTTTGCTTGATGATGAGCAGATTTACTCGCGGCGGCCGCCATTTTGAATTTTATTTATAGCTCATAACTCGTTTACTATTGCACATAATTGCACGAAATTTGGCATGAGTATTACTTTTGAGGTCCTACATACAAGCATGCCAAAAATTGAAAAAAAATCCAAGATGGCGGCCGTCATCTTGGATTTTTGCACAATAGCAATAACTCAGCCGCCGATTGACATAGATGAATAAAATTTTGCAGTTATGTCGTCGGCTGCTACCAGAAGTAAATCGTGTGATCAAAGTCGACAAAAATAATAAATGCAAGATGGCGACGGGCGCCATTCTGAATTCCGTTTATCGCTCATAACTTAGTTGCTATTGCACGTACTTGCACGAAATTTCATATGCGAGCTAAGTTTGACTTTCTACGTGTAGTTATGCCATAAAATCGAACAAAAATAAAATTTAACATGGCGACGGCCACCATTTTGTATTTTAACGCAAAGCATAACATATCAGCTGCCGATAGAAAAAGGTTCATAAAATTTTGCAGGAATGTGGTTAGTTTGCTACTGGAAATAAATCATGTGACCAAAATCGAGAAAAGTAGCAAATTTAAGATGGCGGTGGTCACCATTTTAAATGTAGTTCATCACTTATAACTGCTTTTTTACCCATCTGCATGAAATTTGGTATGTAAACTAAATTTGCGGTCCCACATACAGGCTTGCCATTATATTAAACAACAAGATCCAAGATGCTGATAGTAGTAGTTGTTGTTGTTTTGTACAAAACTGTTCAGTGACCTTTCAAACTTTAATAAAACCGCAAATATTATATATAACTGCAAGCAATCATTTAATGTTGTATAAGCCCCGATGTAAAACTGCAAAAATCAAAAAGTATAAGCACGAACATTATGCATTAGCTTAGACATTTATATCTGGCTACTGAGAACAGATTAAATGTCTAAGCTAATACATTAGTTCGTGCTTATACTTTTTGATTTTTGCCGTTTTTCATCAGCGCTTATACAACATTAAATGAATTGCTTGCAGTTTTTTCTATATATAATATTTGCATAGCATTACCAAAATACCTTCCTTTTTATACTACATTACACTATGTATAAGGTGAAGCATAATTTGCCAGATTCCCAAGCACTAAATGGCAAAACTTCGTTACATTGCTATTTTTCTGGATGAAAATTTTCGTATTCAGCGCAAAAAAAAATTTTCACAGCGAGATAACTGTCATTAGTTACTACTCAACCTGAAAGGTGATAACTCATTTCAGCATCAGATGAAGAACAAAAGGTTGAGTTAATCTGGAAGACTGGTCACATGTTGTACCTGACCACAGATGGTCATTGGTCAGTCAACCATCAGGCCCGGCGGCAAAGGATAACTTCACTGACTAAACACAACGTGTTAACCAGTGGATCATGCCACGAAACAAATAAAGTAAAGGGAGCCAAGCCCCAGCTGGGGCGTAGGCGGGGCGCTCATCTCCCACTCGCGGCCGTTGAGCCCGTAGGTGGATAAACCACTTGAGTCCGTGACGCATGGCCAGTGCGACGCCAGACCTATGGTTACCTTCCCAGCCTCGGGGCATCACCGCCCTTTGACTGGTACCAAATTATACTGCTTGGTGACAGAGGCACATGTGTGTGAACAACTTGC
>Ga0209367_1001945_pt1 | contig 26561 bp, 15 predicted proteins | sample WorMetLIZISLAND2_FD_187412 | JGI IMG/M metagenome (GOLD analysis project Ga0209367, IMG submission 187412) | Marine gutless worms symbiont microbial communities from Max Planck institute for Marine Microbiology, Germany - Olavius geniculatus... ... | reverse complement strand
TCGAGTAGGGTGGCGCCCGTTGCGGCCACCGAAAACACTAGACCAACCACCGACCCAACAGCAGCTCCCCAAAACATAAATCTTAACACCACTCGGCACTCAACCGACATTTTGCAGCATTCTACAGTTATATAGTCGTTTGCATAATGTGCAATAGTGTCAGTAGCAGCCCTAGGCCACTTATTTCTATAGGTTTTTTTTGATCACGGGTGTTAATATTTTACAATTTTCAAGTTGTAGCCATATTTACCTTCGCCAAGGAGGTTATGTTTTTGCCAGAGTTTGTTTGTCTGTCTGTCTGTGTGTTAGCAAGATAATTCAAAAAGTTATGGAAGGATCTTTTTGAAATTTTCAGGGAATGTCGGCAATGGCAAAAACTACAAGTGGTTCAATTTTGAGTGTGATCCGGAAGGAATCCTGGATTCTGGATCACTTTGAAATTTTCGTTAACATTGCTTTAAATGGGGCAGTGTCGAATCAACATGCGTGGCGGAGGTCTGCGCTCTCCGAGTGCTTTTCTCGTTTAAAAATAATTTTGATTGGTCTATAAATCGCGTTCGTTGAACTGTGTTATAACGCGCATCCATTAGCCTAGTCCTGCAGTATTGTGTTGTATTATAGTCGTGTTTATTGTGCATTACTTCGGTCTTGCTAATAACGTGTAAAATTATAAATTAAACTATCTGTCAGATTTCATGTGCATACATCCACTGCTAGATTCTAATAAACAATTAGAAAACCACTACATGAAAATTGGTAAATTGGCAAGAGACCGAAATCGAATAGACTAATCGCGCTGAATTTTAAAATGAATACACAAATTAGGGTCTGTATTAATTTTTCTAATGATTTTAGATGTAAATTGTTTCCAGTTCAAATTGCAAGTGTCAGTTACAATAACAACAGTTACATTTCAGTTGTCTGAAAATTGTCATTTTATTTGCGGTTTTATTTGGTTGAATGCAGTAGTGTATTTAGGGGGAATGGTGCGATAGACCTCTTTTGGCGAGACAACAAAAATATCTGGGCTTCTGCCAAGGGCGTTCATCGACCCCCTTCAGCGCCAGAAGGAAACCTCCCCCAATTCAAACACACTCCCCTTTTTCTCCTTCTAGTCCTTCCCTTTTTTCCCTGCCCGTCCTGTTCTTTTTCGTCCTCCTCTCTGTACCACTCCCCTTTTCCTCCTCTTTCTTTCCCTTGCTTCTGTCCTTTCTCTTATTCTTTCTCTTATTCTTACGCTTATTCCATCTCGGTTTCGACCCCATAGGTTAAAAGAGTTTTTCGTACAGAGGCCTAAAAATTTTGGTACTTCTTTAAGACGCATTATTATTTTTATTACCGGTATTTTATTGCACGCTGTACACTGATTTCTCAGGGGACAGGATCGATGCGTCATGTGTGCGTTGCTCAAATTACTTGTTTCTGCTCGCTTCGCTCGCAGATTACTTTAGGTCTCCGCTTTTAAATTTATGGTGCCACGCCACCTTTGTTTGATTTATTGTTTAAACTGCACTAAATTTGGTAAGTAAATTTTCTGGAAATAATTACGAGTAATTTGGGCAAAGCTCACGTGACGCGCGATAGCAGCGGTCCTGCAACTTTGGCAATCAGTGTACAGCATGCAATAAAATAATAATAATTTTATACAAAATTCACTCTTAAAATGTATGCTGCAACTTGAAATGGCAAAAAATTACTAAAACCCCTATTTTGGGGTTTAAGGTCATTCAAGGTCATTGACGTTGACACTCCTAAGAAGCTCGTCACTAGTGCTTGTTATCATAAGCAGGACTTCTGTGCCTATCTGCAACTGTTTCCATGCTAGACGAGACAACTTTTTCCAGTGGGTATTTGGATTTGCCTCTACCTATACGCCTACGCTTATCATTGGTCGCTTCTGCATGGTTTCTGCGTTTCCAAATTTTAGACAAGTTGTATTTTTTTTGCTTTCGTTGAATGTCCAAAGAGCTAAGAGCTTAAGTGTTTCAACTTCATGGAGCTTCGACACCGGCTAACCCCTTGACAAGAGGCTATTACAGGCCTGGGCTACTAACCGCGCTCGTTGGCTACAGTTGTTCACGCTTCAATTATTAACAAGCACCAAAGTAATTTGGTAATAGGCGGAATCGCTTTTTTCCACATTGACGAATAAATTTCCAATTGCAGTTTTCACTGCGGGGTTCATCCCAAATTTCCCACCGTGTCATTAGACTCCACAAGTGACAATGGTATCAAGGTCTTAAATCAGTCGAACGCAGAGTGACAGACAGACGAGTGACCACGCTACGGCGAAAATACGTAGCTATAGGCAGAATCGCGTGCGCTAGAGCGATTTCGCTTAACAACGCAGCGTATGCGTCGGACCTGCGGAATCTGCCGTCACATGATCCAGTCGTGCCCCGTGTCGACTCGATCTCGTGATAAATCATTATGGTTTTGGCCCCTGCGCTAGCTAGGGCCTAGCACTCCACTCCGCAGCCTACAGCGTGCGGCAAAAAAGTATCGCCTAAAGTTTTCCTTACATTTTAGCAGTCACTTAAAATTTTGATTTCAGTTTTGGTGAAAAATTATTGTCCATACAAAAAAATTAAAAGAAAAGACTGTACAAACTTTGTTAGCTGTATAAAGTTTGCATCACTTTGGCGTCACGATCAACAAAATGCACCCAGCTGTTTTCAATACTCGTAACTCATTAGAGCACTAAGTCGCGATGTTGTTTTGCCAAAATTCTGTAACTTTTCAAAGGAATATAGGAAAGAGTATCAAAATGCCGCTTGGCCTATGCGGGCAATTAATCTGCAAAGTTTTGCGTTAAAATTCCAAGCTGTTGCTCGGAATTTTTGACGCACCGTGTAGAATTCAGCGTCACAGTCAACCATGCTGTCAACAGTCGCTGCATCCGTAGCCGTCATTGTTCGTAGCCTAGCGCATCTGTAATGGCCCCGCCCCCAGCTAACAGGCTGGGTTTTTCCCAGCGTCATCGCACTTTGGCCACGCCACTTCCGGTTTCGTTTTTGTGTACGTTTCCGCAGATAATTCCCGTGAAACTCTTCCGCTAATGTCTCCGTGTGTCTGATGTCGGTTCGGTTAGAATGTAGACAGTGTAAGCTTCGGTCGTTCTGCGACGCGCGGTGAGTTATTAGCAGTTTGGCGCTCGTTACGTTGTTTGTCGGTGCACCTGAATGACTTCCTGTCATAGCTTGTTCAGATCAGACAATGGTATTCTTCCATTCTGCCCAGTCCCATTTCGTATCCTGTTAGGGTGATGGTCAGGGTTATGGTTAGCGTTATGGTTATGGTTATGGTTAGTTTTAGGGTTAGGGTTAGCGAATGGGCGAAATCGTCTCGGTATATAACCAACCACCAATGTCAACACAGCCTTTCATCCTTCTGGGGTAGGTAAATTGAGTATTCCGGCCTGGTTGGCTGAAGTTGTTTCTTTCACCTGTATCAGGTGTAATGATTGCAGTCTTTAATCCTTTGATCTCGGCCTTTCTTTTTTAATCCCAAATCGCGGGATTGCAGCATCTCGATACTGGGATTTCGTATTGCAAAAAAATCGTTACATAATACTTTTTCAACTGTTATAGATGATAAAACAATCTTTTATGCTGATATGCTGTTAAGAAACTACTCACTCATTGAGTGCGGACTGTGTACAGGTATCGTCAGGATGTCGTCTGAAGTGAAAGGTCTACTGAGCAACTCGAACGGTGCATCAGTAGCAGTGACTGGAGGTGGTCCGAGTGGGGATGAGTCGAGTGGTAGCAACTACGGCACTGTGCTGCAGGACAGCATGGTTATGTGTCCGGTGCCGTCTGATAGCAGTGACACAGAGTCATCATCTCCTGCCGACGAACTCAATCGACGAAGACTTGTACGATCGTCACGTTCCACACACGCGTCAGATGACACAAGTTCTCCGCACAGGACTACGTGCGTACTATTTTTAGTTGAATAAGCAGCTTCGTGGGTCACAAAAGTACGGGAGACAAGACATTTCAATTTTTTGACTGATACTTGACACTTTTGACAGGCAAATTTTTTAACAAAAAAGATTGTGGGTGATCGTAAGTATTATTTGCTTGTAAGTTCTTCTAAAATGAGTGATTTTAAGCCCCAATTTTTAATTTTTGGGCTAAAATGTTTTTAACAAAAAGAGTTTGCCGAGAGGTTAACTCTAGGGAGAGGCATAGCTTCCTTCTGCCTCAACTCTACTGGGTGAAACCGTGAAATTGCTTCTTGTAACTACTGCAAGAGATTTTGCTTGTTTCTGCACATTTCTCCATAGTGTAGCATGTTCTGTGTTAATCTGAGGCTGAAATAAGCTGAGGAGTTTGTGGCAGAATTGCCAGCAAAAATCATCATCATCATCGTTGTTCTTGTTATAATAATGCTTGTCTCAGTGTGTTAGCTGACATGTATCTGCTGTCTGTCCGTCACTGCATGTTGATGTGCAACTGCTATAAGTGACCCATGTTATCAACTTGTCTGTATTTGATTCTTTTTGTGTGTCTGTCTGTCTGTCTGCAGTTTGGCTGTCATATAACAGTCAGTCATGAACCACTCACTTACTGGCTTGTCTATATGTTTGTCGGTTTGTTTGTATGCAGAAACACGCAAGCTTTGATGCATCTGATGAAGGGCAATGTTGGCACTGGGATCATGGCGCTGCCATCTGCGTTCAAATATGGCGGACTTTGGGTAACTGTCCGAAGCTGTTATGATTCGATATGACATGATAAATGATTTGCACGCAAAAGAATTACAAGAAATCACAAGACGCACGAAAGCCTATAGCAGTTCCTGTTCGCAAACTGTCAGTCTATCTCCAGTTTTTTCTTGGATTCTGTGCTGCAGTTGAAGATCGCAAAAATCAATAACAACCCCTTATTTTGGAAGTTCAAGGTCTTTCAAAGTTGTCGATGTTGATACGACTGAAAAGCTCGTTGCTAGTGCTTGTTGTGATAGGCAACATGCCCATGTTTATTTGCAGCCATTTTCGTGAAAGACTGGCCAACAACAGCGAAATAACGACTTTTACGGGGATACCGCTCTTTGATGCCCTAGTGCGCAGGTTTCTTTGAACCTAGAAAATTGTGGCTTGGACCTTCGAAATCTTCGTTTAATGCTGAAAACTTCATATGCAGCTTCTCTATGTCTATCTTAATTGATTTCAGTGCAGTTTGCTCTTGAAATGTGTCTCGCAGCCCGAAATTGTCAAAAAATCCATAAAACTCTTATTTTGGCATTCAAGGTCATCAAAGATCATTGAACTCGGTGGCAGTCAAGAGCCAGTGTATGACTTCCTGTTAGTGATTAATAATAACCTAGGTCTTATCTCGAACAGTTGTTGAGATACAGCAACTTATTGGCTAAAAATTGCAAATTCTTACCCCCTCTCATTTAGTGCTTTCGTTTGGGATGACCCCTTTTGAATTTATGGAAAAGCTTTATTGATTCTGAAACTAGAGTCTTCCAGGCAGCCAACAGTGAAGGTTTGGTGATTCTAGCTTGCACCGTTTTTGACTGATCCACCCGTATGATGGACGGACAGATGGACGGACAGAATTGCGATGGCTAAGATGTGCTATAAAAAGCAGTCTAGCTGCTTTTGCACGTAAAAGCCAGTTTAAATGGAACTGATATGAGAGAAAATGAAATGGAAAGTATTACACTGTTATATGTAAAGTACAAAAAATTCAGAAACAGGCAGTTGTAACAGAGATAAAAGCCGTAGATCCAAAAAATGAAAAATATCAAATAATGATCATTGAAACCAGAAAAAGGTCAAAACAAAAATCATCACAGGCAAGTTCAGATACGATCTTTCTGTAATTATCAAGGTGAAGTTGCTGTAATTACTGTGCTGCAGTTGAATTTCGCAAAATAATAATTATGATAATAATTATGATATCATGCAGTAATAGATGCTGCTGCTTGTAGAGACTTATTTCTGTGGCATTGTTCTCAGTAACTCTGTTTTTACACATTTTGTTTGTACTCCTTGTGTTTTGTTTACCTATGTGTATTCCAGTTCATCAATATGGTTAGAATGGTGGGCAACTGATGTTTCAAAATGCCTAGTAAGTCAGTTGGAATTTTAAAGTAACTTGGCTGGAAAAAAATTCTTCAAGCAGTTGGGCATTTTTTTAAATTATATTTTTTGAATTTTGCGTTACATTATCCAGTTTGGCAGTAACACTGTTTTGTTTTTGCTATGAGATTGACATTGATTTTGCAGCGATAAACTAGATTCTATCATTGAAGGTATTGTTGAAGATTTGGCATTTTTGTCAGAAAAAAATACATCACGTTTGGTATATTTAGCAAACTAGAGTTGGCAACTCGATGCACTGGTGGAATTTACTGCTGAATAAGACAACAAGACAATATTGACTGCATTTGTTCGTGACTCTGTCTGTTTGTCTGTCTGTCTGTGTCTCTATCTTTGTCTGTTTGCATGTGTTTTTGTAGCTAGGGTTCGTGGGTATATTTGTTATTGGTTCTGTCGCCGTTCACTGCATGCACATACTTGTCAACTGTGCTCAATACATGCGAATCAGGTCATACTTTTTATTTTTTTGCCACAAGTGTCTTATTATTTAAATCCAGTTAACTTCTCGTCTCATTTATGTGAAGTCGAGGAAAATAATGGACTTTTAGTCATGACTACTGGAATTTTACTGTTTTATGTTTATGGGGAACGGTAATAGTTAAAAGTCAGCTTAAACAGATTAACAGAAACGAAAATAAGTTTGTAAGAGACAAAATCTTTCACTGTTGATGCCTCTTTGTGAATCATAAGTAGACAATTCCAAACAGTTGCTGAGAAAACAGCAAAAAACTTTGGGGGTTCACTTTTTGCCGCACCCTGTAGACATCAGCAATGGATTTATTGTAGACAGGCATCCAGACTGTTGAAGGCTAATCGTTAACTGTTTATTGTAACAGTGCAGTTAATTCAGCTATGGTACACAATAGCTTAGCTTACTAGCTTGTTGATCTGTGCAAAACACAGGACTGGAATTGCTTCATTCGACTATGGAGAATTAATGAAAGAGTCTTTCAGTTTAGGACCATCACCGCTGCAGAGATTTGCCAATGCATCCAGGTACATATTGCACATATGCAGTCCAGTAGTATTTGGTTGGCACCCAATCCTGGGCTCAGCTGTACAAATGGTTTAACTCGTACAGTTTGTCTTTTTGCTCTTTCTGGGTTAAATGTACCATACGTTATATCTTTTTCTGTACTTTTGTATTACGGCAGCATTTTCTAGCTTTGTTTTTGGTTTGCCAGTGTTGATAATGTTCAATAGACTTTGATTTCTAATTACCTTTGTCTGTCACTTGCCCATTATCTTTCTGTGCTAGTGACACCAGTTACAGCTACCCGCCAATATAACCTATGCCGGTGGCCTAATGGCATAATGGTTAGGACTCTGGATGTATGAGCGAGAGGTCGGGTTGCTATAAAATATTGATTACTACTTGGATGGATGACTGTTTGTGAATATATTAATATATAACCATTAGTCAACCATCAAAGTAAACTCAGCCTTCAATCCCTCTGGTGTAAGTTAATCAAGTACCAGCCTGTGTGGCTGAGGTTAAGGTTGGGTGCGTTCACCTGTGTTAGGTGGTGGGTAACATTGTGTGATCTCATATGGCAGGTGATGCTTTGTAGGTTAAGGATTGATTTTCCATCAAGAGATATATGCTTTTTAGTGCATACTTAACGTATTGTATTGCACTGTATCACCTGAGTCTAACAGATGAAAACTCACTGTTTGGACGAACCTATAAACTAACAACATAAAAGCATTGCAATGTTAACAATTAATGTTTTATTGTGTTGGTATTTCAGCATTACCATCAACGTATTTTTGTGCATAACACAGTTTGGCTTCTGCACAGTTTACATACTTTTTGTGGCTGATAACATCCGACAGGTGAGTTAGTTTGAAATAATTTTAGAGCTGCTAACTATTACTTTTATTACCATAGTTCACTGCTGAAAATAAATTTTGATTGGAAAACTATCCGTGGTTATTGTGCAAGAAAAATGCATGTTTTATTAACTTTGTATGTTATTCAGCTAACAGCTGTCATATATGCACTGAGGCAACTGAAATAGGTCTGTTATCATTAGTAGGGTCTAGTACTGTGTTTGTTTTGTTCATTCATTCTCTAAAGAAAGTGATTATTGCTTATTAAATACATGTCATTTTATCTATTTTATAATGCGTTTTTAATGATGTGACTTAATTGATTTTTTGCTAGTCACTAAAATTTTTAACAATCAGTCGTACAATGAATCACTAATTTCCACAGCTCTGTTAATTTTTTTTTACTATGGAGAAATAAATTACAATTTGCCACCAGTATATCCTTGAATGTGTCGGGATTAGTGCAGTTGATATGTAAAATAATATGTGCATCTGTAAATGAGTGTTTGCATATGTATCCACTATCCAATGTATATAGTGTATCTGTCTCTCTGTTCGTCTGTATGCGTAGGTAGTAGAATCGTACACGTCTCTGCACGTGTATTTCTGGCTGTATCAGCTGGCTATATTCATCCTGCTGGTGCCGTACGTTGCTATACGTCATCTCAAAAAGCTGGCGCCGTTTTCAATGCTTGCTAACGTGTTGACTGTCGTCGGACTTGCTATTACGTTGTTCTATTGCTTCTCGGGCCTACATTCAGTCAGTGATTGGCCAGCCATTGCCAGCCCGCTCTCTACGCTCCCACTCTACTTTGGCATTGCCATCTTCACTTTTGAGGTACGGACAGACACAGTCTGCACACTGGTGCTCAAATTACCAGGATAATTGAGGTTAAACTTTTCTAGCTCACTGCTCGTTAAAAAGATCTTCTAACTCTGGTAAATATCAACCCCTTCGGGGGAAGTCATTGCAACCGCCGTCTTCCCTTCCCATCCAGCTAATGAATTAGCTCTAGCGACATAATTGACAGCGCCGTCATACAAGATGCGCCATCGGTGGCGTCTCGTGCAACGGCACTGCCAAACACGAGTTGATTGACAGCTGCACTATACGTAGCCCCGCCCTGTTTTTGTCACATGCGAGGTTTTGTCTCGCGTGTAGGCACCCTCTTATGCGTAACGCTGTGAGAGGCAGGTTGTAAGACGAAGTACTATAGGTAGGTCATGAAATAGTCGATGTTGTGCAGGGCATTGGCGTGGTGTTACCAGTGGAGAATAAGATGAAAACTCGTGAAGCGTTCGGGGGCTGGTTTGGTGTGATTGACCTGGCAATGACTATTGCAATGGTCCTCTACGCTGCTGTTGGATTCTATGGCTATCTGCGGTTTGGCGACGCCGTTCAGGGCAGCATCACCTTGAATCTGCCTTGCCATCAAGCGTGAGTCGTGTTTAAAGGCTATAGCTTTTCGTGGAAAGCTCAGCTCAAAGCGGAGCATCACGTGCCATATGGGGGTCACACAGTGTTATTTGCCACCTGACACGGGTGAATATGCCCCAGCTCAACCCCAGCCAGACAGGCCGGTACTTGATTTACCTTCCCTGGAGGGATAGAAGGCTGAGATGACCTTGGTGTTGGTTATATACTGAGATGGTTTACCTGTCCACAGTCATCCATCCAAGTAGTAACCACTTGATGGTGACCCGACCGGGAGTCGAATCTGTTTGCTTCATTGCAGCTTAGTAAGTAAGTAAGCAAGTAAGTAAGATTATTTAGAAGGCACAATTTAGCAATAGCCACAGAGCTTATGTTGTTGCGGTGTTTTGTCAGTGTACCATCTCACCCTGTCTCTGTATGCATGCTCATCTGTCCGTGTGTGCCTCTGCTCTTGTATAATTGTGAGCACTTAGACATGTGTGTGTCTATAACTGTGAGGATGGTCAAAATGTTGGGAACAAAAACGTCCTCCCTACAGTTTTAGTGACTGGAGGTAGCCCGAGATATGTAAGTATATGGATTTTGTCTTATTTATTTATCTTTTAGTCTCCAGAGTTTTCTTTGAAAAGTTGTAGGCCTAGGTGTGGTCTTTTCGCATACTCTGTTCTGGAAGCTATCATCGTTCATGGGATAGAGGGTGTGAGGGCGTGTGTTAATGTTATGAAGACTTTGTGGGTCTTTTCAGTTGAGGGGGTCCCCACTATTGGGCAACCTGTTCGAGTCTTCACTGTCTTGCAAAAACAATCATGGCCAATGCACACCTCATGCGACTCGACTCAGATTTGCTGTCGAGTTGAGTTGCGTCGGCATCATATAGATGTGAACTCAAATTGCCGATGCAACTTGACTGTTGTGACCCAGTTAGTAATTTCGTAATGAGTCATTGTTACAGAATTACTAACTGGGTCACAAAGGTTGAGTCGTGTTGTCAATGCATCGGAGTCGTAGTTGTGAATCCTGGCCATAATGTGTGTGCATGTCTGTGTGTCTGTCTGTCAGTCTGTATGCAGCAGTGAAAGTGATGTTTGCGACGGCAATCTACGTCACATATGGCATTCAGTTCTATGTTCCCATCGAGATCTTGTGGCCGTCGCTACAGCAAGCACTCATTAGCAACAACGCCAGTCCGCTGCTCACGGATTACGGCGAATATATGCTGCGATATGTTTTCCTCTTTGTCACCTGTAAGTGTTTTCTGCACTCCTGATGCCGACTGGTTAATGCACAGTGTTTCAATAAAAGGCACCCGCTTTCTTTCTTTAATAACACAGTCAAATAATAACAAATTTGCAAGAAAGTTTTAGCAGCTGTAGCTGAAAAGATTTTAATTCAAACTAGAAATACGTTCTGTGGAACGAGGCATCTGTCCCATTGCCACACTATGTAGCTACGCTCTTGTGAGCCTGCAGCCAGTTTTGTCTTTGAATAAAAACGGTTGGTTGCCATGACAACAGGGGTCTTCATGGGAGAAATTTACATGACACCATTGCATAGCCCTGGCCCGAAAATAGGGGGTATGGGAAAACAGCGTGCAATTATCTTTTGTGGGAGCCAAGTTATAGTCAATTTTGTCCCAAAATTCGTTGCTATAGCAATGGGGATCGGCAGGGGAGAAATTTAAATGACACCATCGGATAGCCCGGTCCCAAAAATAGGGGTGTAGGTAAAAACAATGCTCAATTATTTTTCACGAGGGCCGCGTTGTAGTCAATTTTTGTCCCAAAATTCATTGCCATGGCGAAAGGGGTCGTCAGGGGAGAAATTCAAATGACACCATCGGATAGCGTGGGCCCGAAAATAGGGAGGTAGGTGAAATCTTAGCGCAATTATCTTTCATGGGGGCTGAGTTATAGTCAATTTTGTCCCAAAATTTGTTGCCATGGCAACAGGGGTCGGCAGGGGAGAAATTTAAATGACAACATCGAATAGCCTGGGCCCGAAAATAGGGGGTAGGTGCAAACAGCGCGCAACTATCTTTTATGGGGACCGAGTTATACTGCTTTGAAATCTCCATTGGCTGTAATGCAAAATTTTGCAACTTTTGAATGATTGCTATGGCAACAGGGGTCGATAGGGGGTAAATTTAAATAACACCGTTAGATTGCCCGACCCCAAAAATAAGGGGTAGGTAAACACAGCGCACAATTATCTTTTACGGGGACTGAGTTATACCGCTTTAAAGTCTCCATAGGCAGTAATGCAGATTTTTTTTAAAATTGGGGTAAAATAGGGGAAGGAGTTGTCAGATTTTTATCCCAAACAAACTCAATCTTACTTTTCAGGCCCCGAATCACTGTGCAAAATTTCATCAGAATCGCATCAAAATTGCGGCCGAGTGTTTACAGACAGACTGACAGAATGACAGACAGACGCAAATGATTTTATAATCTGTCCCTTGCTATGCTATAGCAATGGGACAGTTGAATATTGTAACAAAATTTGGCTGTTATGTCAATACTTTTGCCAGTCGTGACGTAACGCTGACGTCATGAAATGTGTAGTAACTACAAGCTTGCCTGACTCAACGAGTGCTGTCTGTTGCTGCAATGCCACCTTATTTCGATAGTAAACTTCATTTGGTTTGATGATCGTAAACTATTGTAGTTTTACAGTTGCAGCCATAAGAAACACCCAAAACGATCGTGTTCACACACCTGTGGGGATAGTTTTACTTCTACGCATTCTAGTAAGACAATGCACTGGCATACAGAGATCACGAGATGGTTGAGTTTATGGGTCATGAGACACCCAACTTCTGTTTTTTTTGTGCCGCTTAGGGTTGACACGATGAATAGTTTTTCATTATAAGTAGAACAGGTTGCTGTTGGTTTTGGGTGTCTTTTGATGAGTTGATCCAATATAACCCACTGGGCTATTTTTTGGGAGGGGGTGTCTCTGGGTACGGTAGTCTAACGGTAATGTGTCAGACTTGTAATCCTGAGGTAACTCAGTGGCGCAGGTTTGACTCGGCACCAGGACACTGCCGGGTAACGACCTTAGGCAAGTTGTTCACACACATGTGCCTCTGTCACCAAGCAGTATAATTTGGTACCAGTGAAGGGCTTCACCGCTGGGACGTAAACAGGCACACCGCGCGATACACTGGCCCTGTGTCTGTGGTCTCACAGTGTAAATACTGGTGTCTGGCTGAGGGCCTTCGGAAACGGAGATCAGCGCTGCCCTATGGGCCGTAAGGCTCGGGAAGGACTTTACATTTTACGTTTACTTTGCTTTATCTGTGGGTGTTTCAACTTCCTGATTTGTATTTGTGTGTGTTTAGTTCTGCTGGCAGCTACAATTCCTCATCTAGATTTGATGATATCTCTCGTTGGTGCTTTATCCAGCTCTGCCATTGCTCTTATCTTTCCGCCCTTGCTGGAAATCGTTACTTACTGGCACGAACCGGCTCGCTACGGCCGCTACCATTGGCGCATCGGCAAAGACGTTCTAATCATGTTGTTTGGTATTCTTGGTTTCTTCATCGGCACCATTACGACGCTGATCAGTATAGTGCATGCTTTCTCCGAACGGGCGGAACGTGAGCCGTGCTGACACATAGGCAATGCAGATAGATAAGTGTAGATAGATATAATTACGAATGTTTTATATGTAGTGTCAGTGATATTGACAAGGCCAGGGCCATCCCACAATGGCTGTAAACGCTGAAGTGAAGATAAAAGTAATCAAATTTGGTGCATTTTAGTCTTAAAATCTGCCATCTGGTGGCAACAGTTTTAGTGGTTTTTCTGAGAATCAACTGACCAAAACTGCTGTGAGAATTACAGCATGCATGGTGACATCATTGACGTACATGTATTTACATTGACAGAATTGTCATCTCTTTTTTTGAACGGACTTGCCATACACAATTTTTTGGGGAACGGGTGCCCATTGTAAGTAAGTAAATAACCTGGGTCTTGAAATATTTATCTGACAAAGTAAAAGGTGAATTTTGTAAGTCTACTACGGGCCAGTCCGGCAAGATTTTGGCCTTGACTTTTTAGTTAGGGCCTGCCTGCTGCAAGGCAAGGCCTCAAAATTTGGCCTTAGTGCTAAGGCCAAGTACTGATATCACTGATACATACACCATCTGCACATGGGTGTGTGTGTGTTTGTGTGTCTTTGTAATTTGTTTTGTATTTACGAAATCTTTGCGTTTTAACTTGCTCGCTGTTTTCAACGAGCTTCCAGTAATCTGCTTGATATGAAAAACTAGCATGTTTTTCTTCTCAAGCAGAAACGAACATCTAATTTTTGTGTTTTTTTTTGCTTAGAAATTAAGTGTTATTTTGCTGCTGTGTCACAGAAATAGGTCTCACTTTTTTAATTAGACTAAATGTCGGTTGTTATCCATTCCATTTTCGTGCCTTACTGGTAGTGCCTTCATCTCAGTGATTACACTGTCTTCGGATTAAAAAAAACACGTGCTCTGATTTTCTTTGCGGCTCCCTGAAAAATATTTATATTTATGTGAAATTTTTGAGAATGTTCATGATGCATCAGGCATTCCATTGGCAGATAAGTTAAATACTTATTGCTGCCGGGGATGTAATCTGATAGTCACATTTTTATTACACGTTTGTAAATAATGTAAATAGTGTAAAAACGAGGGGGTGTTTTTTCTTAACACAGTGTTAATATACATATACATATATAATATACATAGGCTATTGAGCTTTTTTTGTATATTATGATGAGCCACATGTCGTAGGTGTAGCCAGAAATTGGAGTTGGGAGGGGAGACAGAAATTGAGGCTGAAGGAGGAGAGGGTGGTTATCTTGGTGTTTTTCATGGGCTAAGGGTTTGGGGAGCGCTAGAAGCTTTTCCAGGGGTCTGTGGACTGCAAGTGCATTTTGGGCATAAAAAGCCTTGAAAAAGCATACATTGGGTATAAATGTCGTTAGTTTCACTGGACAAATTTGCACCCACAACTGAAGTTGGAGGAGCGGTCACCTCTCATTGGCTACGCCACTGATGAATCACTGTGAGTGACAGTAGATGTGCTGGTCTGTCATTGTTGCCTTGCTCTAAGTATTATTTCACTTGTTCATGTGCTAGTCCGCACACCGCCAGCTGACCACCTAATAGGAAAGCATTCCGCTCGCTTTCTATGTTGTTAATTCCGTTTTGGCCATATTACATTTGTGCTGGAGCCATTCCGCCTATAGCTTCACGTTTTTGTGTAGCATGGTCTGTCATCTGTCTGTCTGTTTTTTTACGTATCACATTTGTGCGCCCTGCTTATACTTGTATACTTGTGTGTACTTGTGGGGTTCAGTTACACAGTGTGTGGGCGGTGTGGGCGGGGACATTTGGGCAGTCAAATCCCCGGACCAAAATGTGCAATTGCAAAATGTGTTGCCACCTGGCGAATAGAAGTGAGGGACATTGTGTCATTTATTGTGAACCGATGAGAGTAATTTAGTCTTTTACCAGATTACTTTGGATTTGTTATTAGGCTTATTAGACATAGCTGCATGTGGCGGTAATTTAGATGTTAAATTCTGAGTTATTTTTTCTGCGCATGGGCTAGATTAAACTGGCAGCTAGCGTACCAGTTTTCCGGTGCAAAAAGTGTGCTGTATTCTATCGTGTTGTACCATGCAGAGTTGCCTGTTTGTAGATGTATGTTATTATTTCATAAGTCAGAAGAACAGCAGTGCACTGACTATTGCTGTATAGGCCTGCAGATAACGTTCGTAAAGGATGCTTGTGTCAACCAGGGATGAGTTTCAGGTCAGCATTTTTGAGCATTTTTGTGTTTCTGTCTAGGTGTTTGTTTTTTTTGTATGTTCACACAATCATAGATTGAGAATTCTTATTTTACTAAACCTGAAATAATACAGTTTACAATTTTTGACGAATTAACAAAAGTTTTTGTTACTAGAGATGTGAAAAAGAATTTTAACGAATTTTTTTAAAACCTGGTTTGTGCGAATTTTAAAATAGTATGCGACGAATTTTCAATCTATGCACACAATATTAATCAAGCAGCTATTAACTGATTTTGGTGGAATATTTCATGCTGTAACCCGTTAAAGAAAGATTTTTTAATTAATTATTTTAATTGACAAATTTCCAAAGTGCGTTTTAATCACTGTTTTGTAAAAATTTACTTGACGAAGATATGCACTCTCACGAGCGTTTTCTATAGTTACTGAAATGATTATTATCTATCACTGACACAAATTCAGAATTTTTTTCATATTTAGAGAAAGTAATTTATTATGACATCTTGTACATGTGATCGATGATGACAGATGCAATTATTTCTAGTATGAAATGTTACTATGTTTTTACTCTTCGCGCGCTACGTTACGTGACCGATGACGTCATATGCAGTGTGAAAAAAAGAAACTAAAAAGCAGTTAAAAGAGTACAGGAGAAAATAATGCGCACGAGGAGTACATTAGATTGGTCACAATCTAAAATATTTCTTGTTTATATTTTGCATTTATTTTGCTAATGAATAATGAACTGGTGATTGCTTAGTGATGGGTACTCGTTCAGATACTAGTGAGTACTCGTACGAATCAAGCAATCTGCACAGCCATATGCTGTTGTCATTGTTATTGTTAATACAATAATATATTACTAATAAGGCTATTTTGATAACATCTATTTAGTCTGTATAATTAGGTGTAAAGAAGTTAATGTGCTTCCATTGCCGTCTGTTTGTTAGAAGCCGTGCCAAAAATTTTTGTTCAACCCCTTAAAAATATCGATACAGTTCAGAGTTATACTGAAACAAAAAACTTTTTGCATCTTGTCTGTTGTGCTGCAGTATTTTTACGCTGGTTCTCATGGGCACAGTTCAGTGCGTCAGTGGCTTACTACATGGAATGTCACAAAATAAAAATGATTTATTATTTCCCCATCTCTAGTTTTTCGCCAGCCTGCAAACGGAAGCACAAGAATTTTTCAGGCCTTATTCTGTAGCTTTGTTCATTCCAGTTGTATTTTATTATTTCATTGTGGAAATGTTTGAAACCCGCTTGAGTCAGTGGTGTCGATTCCATTTTAAAATAACACTCATCTATGAACTCACTGTAAAAGAAATCTCTATCCACGATGATTTTCGTTGATTTTCTTATTTTATTCTGCATATTTCTGTTAATTTCATGGTGTTAAACTCAGTCGTAGTCTTCTATAGAACGTTTAGTGCGTAACGAGTGGTAGCGTAATGAATGAAATGTGTAATATATTTCGCACATTAGATGCAGTGTCTACTACGATATGTAAATATTTGTGGTTAGTGTCACGTGCCTTCTGTTGCTGCCGCTGCTGCTAATGTATTGTTAATGATAGGCCTACTGTTCGTTAAGGTTAAAACGATGAAAAGTTGTATCTAGCGCTTAATAATAAACCGTCTGTGAGTTGTGGGGCATCACCTGCTGTATGGAATCACGCAATGTCACCTGCCACCCGACACAGGTGAATTCGCCTTACCTTAAGGCTTAATACCATGCAACCAGACAGACTTTCAATCGATTGTGCTGCCAACTACTGCTTAATAAACGAATATGACGATAATGATGATGATGATGATGATGATGATGATGATGATGATGCAGTGCACATGCGATTTTTCACAGCAGGAAAGGCCATCTGAGAACACGAAAAGCATTAAAACTTTAGGTGGCTGTAACCAGGTTCCATATTTAGCGGGGCGCGCGCCCCAAACCTTACCACTAGGTTTACTTCTATCTCTTCGGATATCGAAACTTACTGTTAAACCAGGGCCTCTGACAGTCTTGCTATGCCGCTGGGCAAATTCTCTTGAAATCGAAAGCACGTCTCGTCGTGCTTGTTGTCGACGACAAATTGAAGTATAGCGGAGCGGAACTTGATGCGCTTTAATTCGCAGCAGCGTCGTTGATGGTGCTATTATCACACACGACCGGCTGTTCCTGGCCGCCGACGTAGCGTCTGACGGTCAGCACGGGTCCGCCCCGCAGCGCGGAGTAAAACATGTAGGCGACGTGGTCGTCGTGGAACCAGTTTGCCAGCAGAATGTTGAGAGCCGACTGGTCGTAGCGATGACAGTGGCCGTACTGACGCGAACCGTGGAAACTGCAGCCTAGGTCTGCGTCAGGTGGAGCTATGCAGCCACGCTCCAACGCACACAAGAACCACCACTTGAATACATTCTCGTATAGCTGTAACACACGTATCAAATCAAGTCAAAGGTTTCTTCAATAAAACAACTGACAGACCGCGATTGCACAATGTAAAAATGTAAAATCAGGTTTTCGAAGTGTTGGCCAACAGTTCTCTAATACGCGCGCAGTCGTCCACGCCTCGTCGATGTCTCGATGACACGCTGCGCACACCGAACCGCGCAACGATCGAACTCGCCACTGAAGGTCAATATAGTAATAGTAATAATCATATTTATATAGCGCCAGTATGCACAGCTACAACTTCAACTTAGTACGACCCTCGAATATTTGCATCGATAATATAAATTTATAGTTTACGAGGGTCGTTCAATAAGTTCCAAAACTGTTCTTCTCAGTAAACACACAGTAACAGTTGACAAGTAATTTGAGCAAAGCTCATGAGACGCGCGACAGCCTTAGCAGTTCTTGTTCGCAGCTTGTCTTGTCTAACGCCAGCTATTTTGTCGCAATTTACTATTGCTGTGTACCTTGCAGCCGAAAATCGCAAAAAACACTAAAATCTCCATTTCGGGGGTTCAAGGTCATTTAAAGTCATCGATCTTAATATCGCTAAAAGGCTCGATCGTCACCACTGCTTGTTATGATAAGCAGCATGTCTGTGAATAAACACAGAAAATCATATATTTTTAAAATAAATCAAAAAGTTGTCATCAAACCTGTTTGGAACGACGGATGAAAATATCACCGGCGCCGTGCATGTCGACGTTAATCGCCGACTCTTTAGTGATGGGCAAATACCGATACATGTCTGGATGCGTAGCCATGAATATATTGTGTCCGGTAACGTCGAACATCACTATTCCACGTCCAGTGGTCGAAGCCTGTTCGTAGACCTGACTGAGGTCGGATTTCAGCATTCGTATTGAAGAGTCCACCCAGAAAATCGTCTCGTGAACATGCAGCAGTTCCTACATAATTCACCTGGTCAGTGGTCTCAAAACTGTAAGCCACCGTAACTCAAAAGCTACGATTTATTTTGGAAGTTATATTTGCTCCACAATTCACAATAAATGTGCAATAAACTGTTCATTGAAGATCTTACATATATCTCAAACGTTTCGCTTTAAAAGGCAATCGTGTAGCAATGACGTATGATTAGATCTTTAATAGCCTAATCACTTTGTTACAGACTTATTTATAAGTCATTTAAGTGGTATCAGTTAGACACCCAGCGACACGAAATATTGTCAAGGAAAACTACAGTTTTTGTGGCAGCCCAGAGTGAAGATTTCGTGATCCTAGCTTGCACCGTTTTGATAGAGCTGCAGGGTGTGACAGACAGACAGACAGACGGACGGACGCTCAGGCCCGTCGAAAGCCACAGCGGGGCCACGGTGAAACATTTTCGCGGGGCCCCCAAACAATTTCACGGGGCTCCTCCAAGGAGAAAATTTTAATTTTTTTTTCAAAATGGTACATTCTGGCGTACTTTATATTTCTGGCCGACGGCGGGGCTCCCCAAACGTCGCGGGGCCCGGAGTAGCTTACCCCCTACCCCACCGTCTCGACGGGCCTGCGGACGCTTAGACGATAGCGAAGACGCGTGAAGCATTACATGCTGTCGCGCGTTAAATTGTCAACGTAAAATTTTCGACTATACACGTGTCCCGAAAACATCTCAAACATTTTATATTGTAACTTAAAGAAGGATTAACAGATTGTAATAATTTTTGGTACGAATATTCCTGAGACAACTGGCCATCAAACGACCGTCTAATTTCCACCTTATCTAACGTCTGTTTCTGCACTACCTGGGAAATACAAAACCAACAAAATATTACTTTTTTATCCAATGCGGTATAATTACGTAATTAACATAACGCATAAAACACATTTTGTTCGCATTTCTGACACTTTGGCTGACATTTCATCCAGTTGTCCATTTTCCAACTGCCTACAGTAAAAACTGCTCGAAATATCGGCCCGTTATGGGAACACAGGCATGGAGACGCTTTCTTCATTTATTGACAGCAGTATTAATGATGTTCTGCTTCATACCAATACAAACTTTACTAGTCGCTTCTTGAATTCACAAACAATTTTAAACTTAATCTGGTACAATTCTTGTAATAGACTGGCTGGACAGATGGTCTGGACAGATGGAATTTATTGACGTTTTTCTTTTTATTTCAACACGCATTATACTTGGTCTGATTTCCCCAGGTAGTGCAAAAGCACCAGCTAAATGAGATAGAAACTTAAACAATTATTTAGTAGCCAGTTGTGTCAAAAATATTTTTGCTAAAAATTAATAAAATCTGCTAATCTTTCTTTAAGTTACGATCGACAATGTGGGGGATGTTTTTCAGGTTTCCTGTTGATTTCAGCGCATATTTCGCTTGATCGGCTTTCCATAGATAGTGCAAAAGCAAAAATTGAGTGAAGTAAAAAAACTTAACTTTTCGTTTGTTGTCAATTTGTGTCAGTAATGTTCTTACCAAAAATTGTCAAAATCTGTTTATTGGTTTTTAATTTACAATCAAAAATGTTCAGAATGTTTTGGGACACGGCGCAGTCAAGTGACATATTTTTTATCGAGCAGAAACTTGTTGTGACAAAAGCATAGACTTAAACCTTATTCTAAACAATGATGTTCTTCCACAAATACGGAAATGTTCAAATCATAACATGAAGACTACCCTATGTAGGTCTAATCGTATGTTACGTACGTGTATGATAATAGGCTTGAACGCGTAGATGCGCAGTTCTTGCACGTGTTTCGGGTAGCTCGAGAAGTCGAACTTACGATAACGAACGTTACAGAACCTACGAAGCTAAAACAAACAAGAAGCCCAGCTGTCGCTAAGATAGCTGACCGTACTGTTTGTCAGTGACCTTTATGTCATTCAAGGTCGATGATTTTCATTTCATCTGAAAGAGAGTATGCGATTTCCTATTAGTGATCAATAGCAACGTTGGCTCTATCTCGCACCGTTTAGCCACAATAATGCATATTGACCTTTACAATCATCTAAGCTCCATAATTTTCCTGTAATCTGAAAGGGCGTATGCCACTTCTTATTAGTGATTAACAGTAACCTTGACTTCATTTTTCACCGTTTCCGAGCTACGGCCACTTATACCTTAAAACTTTTCAAAAAGTGCGGCCAAACCCGTTGCAGATGGAGATATCGTTACTATTGACAGCCTATAGAAAGTTGTCAGCGCCCTATCCTATGGCACCATAACCACAATGCCGCACAATTGACATACCATAGTGCGTTATGATCCGTCAAGGTAATCTATGGTCAGTGATTTTCATGTCATTTGAAAGCCAATATACGACTTTCTATTAATGATCAATAGCAACCTAGGCCCTATCTTGCACCGTTTTATAGCCACAATACATCAGTGACAAACGACAGACAGACGACAACCGTATCATAACTTCGACCGTTATTTAAGTCCGGTCGGCTAAAAATGACGAAAAGATTATTTTTTCCTATTCATAGCCTTTATGCTGCTGATACTGCGATGCAAATACACAGTGGCTTCTATCCCCCCAAATTTGGAATCGAAATTAAGAGCAATTTTCCTCAGTTTTAGCCTCAGGTTTCCCCAATTTTTGACTAAAGTTTTTCCTTCCATTTTAAGCTTTTTTGCTTTCTAGGAAAAAGTTTTGTTAAGAGTGTAGATTAAAAAATACGGAAAAAAGAAAAAAGTAAGGGGAGGTTTTGATCTACAACCTTAACAAAACTCCTCCCTATTTGTCACTTGGCGCAAGCTGCACCCACTCGGTATTAAGATAGAAGCCACTGCAGATAGTTACAAATATGTAGACTAATGTGCAGTTATGTATTATTCAACGACGACGCTCGTACTAGCACTGTGTCTGCAGTGGTACAACGTGTTGTTACCTCCAAGGGTCCAAAAACGTGACCAAACAAACGAACGTACAGGCCACACAATCGAGTACAATTTTCCAATTATTTATCATATCGCATGTCGTATAAATCCTCAAACTCACCACCCCAAAATATCCACAGTAAATAATTAACCAACTTACAAAACTGGGCGTTATTTTTTATTTGTGATTTTGTTGTTTTTTTTTTTTCGTTTTTGTCGCAGTCGAACTTACTTATCCGCAGCTTTAGCGGCAGTGCGATTGAAAAGTTCGCAACAGCAATAGCTGGATAAAAGAGTTGATGTTTTGCTCAATATCGCAAATCTACTATGGTAAAAATCGGATACCTGTTGGCCGTTGCCAAGGTCGACGTCACTGAGATCGTAGAAATAAATAGGCGACGCGGGGAAGTACTTCTGTACGAGTGCGATAGCGGTGAAGACCGGCGTGACGAAGTTCTCACTGGCTGCAGTCACAAACACCAACTCATCCGACGGACGCCGTAGACTTTCAGTGTCACGTCGTTTAATGGTGAAGCTGCGCACGGGAAAGCCAAGCCGGGATAGCTCGCCCGAATCCCGGTAGAGAGACAGCTCGGCAACTAGACCGTGGGTTCCATTGGCGCCTGCCGAGTCTGTACGATATCGAAACTTTTCGATTGTCATCGACTCGTTATACACCTCCGACGTCTTTGTCGGCTACACACATGCCAAATGTCCATTATTAAATGGACGTCCAAAGCCGCTATCCTTCCCATTTTTCTAGCAACAGGGTGCAGACACCCTCAGGTACATGTTTTAGACAAACTGGTTTAGTTCATCTCACCTAATTACCAATGCCACTTATTTCTATAGTGATAACTAACTCACTAACGGCTGCTGCGCAACAACGCCCTGCAGACGACAGCGAAAATGGACGGACGGAGAAGACGATGAGAAAGATAATGGACGAAGATGGGTGGAGAAAACGAACTTAGGGGCTGGGGCAAGACGAATGAACGGCAAAGACGATTGACGGACGCTGAGGACTACTTAATGGCGACGGGGGGAAGAATGGACGTTCGAGCTGTTAGCGGGAGTGAAAATTGGATTTTAATCCTATACGCATTCTATACGCATACGGTCTACGGGGAATCTCCATAGTCCGTAGCCACGACAGTCCTGACGGACGCCGAAGACGGACAGACGGAAAAGACGACGGCAAAGAGGGCGTCCCGGCCGTCGTCTTCAAGTCCGTCCGTTCTCGCCGTTCGTTCGTTTGCCCCAAAATTCCCGATTTTTAGTCGGCGAAACGTCTAGTCAAGGGGCGAAACGTCCGGAAGAGAAACGTTTTTGGGGCGAAACGACCGGGCCAGGAGAGAAACGTCCTGGGGAAGCAAAACGTCAAAGGGGCTAAACGTCCTGATACTAAATGTAAGTATCAAAATGACTAGTGATTAAAATAACGAAAATTTACGTGAATTTGCTAAAGTTATAAATGACTGAATTTCTATGTAGACTCTTGTCCTGAAAACTCTTCTTATTTATTGACTATTTATGCGTCGTGGCATGACCCTCAGAAAAAGGAGGCAATTTCCTTTTCGTAAATTTTGCCTTGTCGGAAAATGTTTTTCTTGTCCGACAATTTTCGTTCAAAATACAAACTTTTAAGTTGTAGGCTTAAATCCTCATTTTGAGAGAAATTACGAGCAAAACTGAATCTTTGAGCTTCACAATTTCCTGCGTTCTGCGTTGAAAATTTGCATTAGTCTGTCGGAAAATTGCAACTTTCACTTCCTGTCCCCAGGACTTTCTTGACTCACAACGTCGCTGCGTGGTAGTAAGATACACAGATAAAAATTTCAGATAATGTGTACAAGAAACTAAAGAAAATAGATAAGCAATTTTAAAAACACGTAAAAACAAATAGCATGCCTATAATATACTTTGGTAGCACCATGTGACGCACAATGGATTCACTGCTCAAGTGTAGCGCCTGTTTATTCGGTTTGTCCTTCATAACGGTTTGACTGCGACTGTGATGAAACAGTGTTGACTGATTGCCGGAGCTGTATCCAAGAGTGGTCCTGTATAGACGCTCCTGTGCAGCAGAAACATGCAAAAGGCTATTTTAAAAAGGGGTGACCCGTCAACACCTGGACCGACACAACCTGAAAACAGTGATATAGGCTTAGGTTTGGGAAATAAGGTTAGCGACAGAGTTAGGGATTAGGGTTAAAGATTATGGATTAGTGATAAAGATAGGGTTAGGTTTAGGTTTATGGTTAAAGTTCGTGTAGTGGGCTAGTTTGAATGTTCCGGGTTTGTCAGTCCAGATTTTGACAGGGAACTCTGGAAAGGCACGCATTTATACGCTATTATCCATGTGTCTGTTGCACCAAATTCCGCCGGGAAATATTTACGTAGGGCCTACCTATTAGGTTCTAAGCGCTTACCATGGCGCGAGTTAATTAATCCGTATAATTTTTTTTCAACGTCAATGTGTTTCACCATACGTCACGGAAAACGCCTTGGCGAAACGTTGAAGCTCCCGAGACTCTCGAGAGTCCCCGGAACTTCAAGGTCTCGGCCAGCGTCTCGGAAGCTGCAACGTCTCGTCTCGGTCTCGTCTCGGATTTTAAACGTCTCGTCTCTGTCTTGTCTCGGTCTCGGAGACATGGGTCTCGGGTCTCGTCTCGGTCTCGGCCCAGAAGGTCTCGTGCACATCCCTGATCATTAAAGTATTTGGCGGAAATGTTAACGAATGGGCCAACAACAGCAATGTACAGACATTTGATTGGCTATTCTAAAGCCTAAAATAAAAAACAAGACTCCCAGCTGTCGCTAGAAAAAAGCCGACCGTACCGCCTACGTCCAAAGCCCAGCGTTTAACTTCCAATCACGGAGAAAAAACGCTTTCTCAGAAGTGACACAGTTCCATGCACGCTAGCCTATGTTAACGAAACTCTGCTCTCGAAAGCTACAAATAAGACTGTATGCTTCCTCATGTAAACAAGGTATAAAAATTTGTTGACTACATAGTACAGGCCCATCTTACTTGTCATCTGCTATGGATCGCTATAGTTTAAGATCGCGTACTAAGTCACTAACTCAGTCACCTATCCCTTCCCAGATAATTATGGTCTTGATCTTAGTGGGCAGAGCTTACCTACAAAAGATTACCAGAACCAGACAAGTATAAAACGGCAACATTACCTGCAGATAAAAATCGGCGTTGAAGTAGACGAAAAATGTCGTCATTTCGACAAACAACAGCAGAGTCAGAATAAGTCGTCGCACTATCGCTGACTTCACGCCTAGCATAGCGCACCCGGCTCTGTAAGCTAGATTCACATAGAACTTAAAAAAGATATTATGTGCTGTCAGTAAGTGCTTGATCGTACAGACCCTCTCAGGTAGGTGCAGGACGTCCACTTAAATCGCGCCCATAAAAGATAATTACAGAATTAATCATCATGGACGCCCAGTCACGGAACCGGACTGATAACTCAAAAAAGCGCAGAAAAAAGAATATTGACTTAGGCATAATCCGAACACGCCCCGGTCACGGGGCAAGATTAACCCGTCGAAATTAATCGATGCCCGTCGGCCTATTCATGGGCGGCAACAGCTGTAAACACTATGCCCTAGGTAGCTGAAAACGTAATCGATGACTTGCGTCAAGTTAAATCCCACATTCGACATTCAATATTCGCAAAAATAGCACACACGTCTTAACAACGTGACACTTTAAATGTACATCTCCGCCCAAAACACGCATGCGCATAATAAAACTGGAATGTAATTCCACTTCCGATATGTCGAGAACTGGTGACAAAGGCCGGCAAAATAGGGTGCAAAAGGGTAGGGGATAGACACAGCCCCATCCCCAGATTTTTTTAATTGTATGCAAAAATAATGCATTTTCTCCCACCCCTCCTCCCTACAATCCGCCACTGCTCCTCCCCATGCAGTTATGGGGCTCCGGTGCTGCCTGCGCGACTAATTATGCCCGTAGTCACTCAAGTCAAAGAAAAATGATGAGATATGAGACGACGTGAACGAAGCAAACTTTTTGCTGCCAATCAGACGACTGCCAGCCAATCAGAGTTGTACTCGATGAGTCACGTGACCGGGTACCTGCTATGCCTAGTTGTGGTGGTCGTGCTTGCCTCCAGTGAAAAGCAGGAAAAGACTTGGGCCTACATAGTGGTGCAGACTTGGAGACGTAGACGCAGACAGACGAGTGATACAACAGCAGCGCGTGTCATCATCATCATCATCAGCAGCAGCAGCAGCAGCAGCAGCAGCAGAGGTAACCACATTAGGCCTACATTAATTGTGTTATACTAGGCCTATATAGGGCGTAAAAATTCCAGTGTGTCCTTTCATTTGCTGTTATGTCGTCTCTAAATATTAGGCCATAACCTTCGTCCCTGTATTTTTTTTATTGAACCCTTCAAAGAGTTGGTGACTAAAAAATGTTTGCGTCTAATCTACGTTGATATAGGTTCTCATGCTGAGCATTTTTAGTTCTCTCTTCAGTGTGTTATTTGTTTTTGAGATGGACTGTTGATTTGTATTGCACACAATGTCAAAAACATTAAAATTATAAAAATAATTAAAAATATTTTGTCGTCGCTATTTTTTCACCTAACCGCAACTGGAAGTACACTGTACGAGAGTTTTTAACGCTTTGTGTATTTGTTTTTAATGTCGTATTTACTGAATTCAACACAAGTACGTGCTGCGTGTGCACTGCCAAGCAGACGCCGCATAATATGTCGGCACCCGGGCGACATTCTTGCTTGCTATTTTCACATTTGCCAGTTGTCACATACCGGGCATGTTTCAGTCATAATAACTGTCTGGCTACAGACGGTCAGTCACTACAAATATTATGTCATACTCGTAAGAATATACACTGTGTTTCACAAAAACGGGCACCCTTTTTATTTCTTTCATAATTCACTCAAATGATGATTAATTTACACGAAATTTTTATCCGATGTAGCTGAAGAAATGCTAATTCAAAATATATGGACAAAATATGGCTGTTAGTTAAATATTCTTTGCTAGTTGTGATGTAATGCTGACGTCATAGCGTGG
>Ga0209367_1001944_pt1 | contig 26568 bp, 15 predicted proteins | sample WorMetLIZISLAND2_FD_187412 | JGI IMG/M metagenome (GOLD analysis project Ga0209367, IMG submission 187412) | Marine gutless worms symbiont microbial communities from Max Planck institute for Marine Microbiology, Germany - Olavius geniculatus... ... | reverse complement strand
TGTTGTGCTGACAAGCGACAATGAAACAAGTTGCAAAGTTCACTAGTCTTGTTTGGCAAATAGAATATTTGTGAAGCAGTAGGGGCCTAGGACCTAACCAATGGCAGCTGCTGTTTTGCTGACATGTGAGCACAGCAGCAGCTGCAACAGTTAGATTTTTGGATACATGTAACGAGAATAAGGGACTAATTGTAGACTCTTTTTTTTTATACCCATCGTCATATTGCACACTTGGTGTAAAATTCTCCCAATTATAAATAGGGTAAGATTTTTGATAGATTAGATTATATAAATTAAACATTTTAAAAAGTGCAAGTTCTGATAAAAATGATTTGTGATTTGATTTGTTTTGGGCTTCAAATGATTTGCGATTTGAGGATATGATTCGTGATTTGATTTGTGATTTTGGGCATTAATTTAAATCATTTTTGCAAATGATTTGTGATTTGGGCTTGTGATTTGATTTGTGATTTGCCCATCACTGGACTTTAGTGGTTTGAAAATGGAAATTTATACTGAATTCGTTATTTTATGGAAAGCTGTCAACACAAGTACGCGTACGTATTTGCCGCTAATGAAAACACTGATCTTTATGCCTTTCCTTTTCTATTCAAAATATTGTTCAACAGACAAAATAACAATGAATCAACAATGTCAAGTTCAAGACCCTCCAAGTTAGCTACGTTACTGACCCCTCGATTAAGATACTCCCAAAGGTAATCTGCTCCCTGATCGAACACCCTCTCGAAAACGAAAACTCCGCCAATAATGGTCAACGCAAATGTCGACGTTCGCCGGAGAAATGTATTGTAAATAAAATTCATTCCAGCCATGTTTGTTTACTTTTCTCAAAGTCAAAGAAAATACCGAGAATATTAATTTTATCTAACCACCGTAAAATATGTAATAAGTTTTGTATTTACTAGAGATGGGTCATTAGATCGAATTATCGATATCCTATATTCCAAATATCGTTCGATATTGAAATTGATAATTTGATATATGGTCGAACACGAGAGCGACTATTTTTAGCTGACCGTTAGTGTCGGGCTTATGGCACAACGTTTAGCGATTGGAAACATCTGCAGTTTGATGTTTTTTTTATCATGTATTATAATGTTTTTAAAAAGTTTTTTTAAAAAACATGTTTTTATGTTTTTTATTTGCAAATCAATGTTTTCAACATCTATGAAATAGAATAGGCTTACTGCATCGTGATTCGTGACAGAGGCACGTTTGTATAAACAACTTGATCCGAGTTGTTGTTACGTGTCGATGAGGCGATCGATGGAAATCACTGTGCAGAGCGAACCAAACGCCTTGTAACAACTAGACCACTGACACGTAACGCAGAAACAGACTTTGTTATGCGTATTTTCATTAGGCCTTATTACACTTTGATCTTTGTTAGGCTACCCAAAATGAAAAAGCCTACTTTTTCGGTCTACATAATGCACGCGACATTGGCATTCAGTCGAAGTATTGTTTAGGGGAATAAAGTCAGATGCCTTAGAAGATGAAACAAAATTGCAAACTTCAATATAGCCAAATGTTCCAAACGACGACATCCGTGTCCGAAATGACTAAAAACAAAAGTGCATTTTCGGTGACCCTCTGCGCCGTCGTTTGAGGCCCACTTGCCACGTGACCCCAACGAGCATCCGCACGAGCGTGAAACCAGAGTCAGTGGGCTTCTAACAGTATTGGTTTATCGTTTTTTAAAATTTTCATGGCGAGCTGCGAAAGACGCGATTGGCATAGCAGAGTGCGCAATGATTTTTCAAGGTCATTTATTCCAAGGTCGATAAATTTTTTTCACGTGAAAAAGCTTATGCGACTTCCTATTAGTGATCAATAGCAATTTTAGCCCTGTATCTCTCACCGTTTTGAGATAGGCCTACGGCAACTTATCGGTAGAAAAACGTACATTTTTCTACTCCCCCTCTGTTCAACCCCCAAATTTTAAAATGTTCCCCTCAGACTAGATAGCTGAAATTGTGCAGCGAAGAACGTAGTAGGCTTATTGGGTCTATTAATTATAATCGTGTAATAAAATTTTAGGTTGCCAACGTATGTGATTACACCGCATCAACGTCACACCAGACGGACGAGCAGGAAGACTCTATATTGCTGTAGCAATAGCAATTGTTTTTACTGATCTCACAACTTAATGACCTTTGTCTATTTATTTCGTACCCTTTTGTTGTCGATCTAGGTCGAGGAGACGAACTTTGTTGCCGTCGCAATGTGCATATCGTGAGCGAAGTTCGTTTCGGTTTACGACCGCGATGACCTATCGTTCGTTCGACGTGCATGCTTCTTCGTCAGCCCCGCGGCGTCGGCTGCTGCTGCTGCGGTTGCTGTTTGTTGTCCCAAGTCCGTGGACGGTGGACACACGGTCGATATGAAAACGAACATCGGCGGAGAAAAGCGATCACTGTATCGCGCGCGCGACGACTTGAAGTAACGATTCCGTCGTCGTTGTTGTCGTCATCAGCCAACGCTAGATCTTGCAATAATGGCTGTGAGTAGGCCCTAGAATGTGCTATTGTGTATTATGACAGCGACATAATTAACATCAGTTTATAATAGCCTATATAATATACTATGTTTCGAAAAAAAGACATATCATATGTGGAATACAACAACAACACTGTCCGTTAATTACAGCGACGTGAGGAAAGCTTCTCGCTGACATTTTGCGCTTTATAAACTTAATTAGTTACTCATTTACTGACGTGATTTAACTGTATCCCTAATAGCTACAGTAAGTGAAATATAAGATCTTTATTTGCAGCATGATTTATAAACTGTATCTCGTTGCACATACAACAGAAGAGCAAACGGCGTGTTCATAATTTCAGAGAATAGTTGATCAACTCATCATTGTTTTTGCGTTGTCCTGACCCTCTCCGTATGATATCATACGACTACCGTATCAGAATATGTATGACTGGTGCGATTGGTTTGTTTTCGTTGCACACAAATGATAATTAAATTCGGATTAAATGTTTTATTCTATTGCAGGTGGTTTACACTGACAAAGGTGCAAAGGTAAAATATTTTGTTTGCCGTTATTAATTTTAATCTGCAGTGCGTTTTGTGCACGTATGTGCTTAATTACTTAGATTTACAGTTGTTAAATCATTTAATTTTGTCAAACGCTGAACGAAACTGTACGTTTAGGCCTAATAATAACTCATGCTGACTAATCATTAACACATATCACTAGTAGTTTCAGCTGAGATTATCTAAGAATTATAACATTATTTTATGTTTCTACGTGCTTTGTTAAATTTAAAGAGCTCATCAACCGTAAGTGTGGATATTTTGTTATCTGACAGCCAGAGTGTGGAAAATTCGTCGCCTTCGATCACGTGACTTTTTGGGTCAGCAACGCTAAACAGGTGAGTTTAGTGAACTTGATCGATTAGGCTTATTGTAACATGACACATGCGTCATTAAATTGCAAGTTAGGCCCAATACCCCGTTTATACGATGAAGCTGGCTAAACGAGTGCACAATGTGCGTTTAAACGACGAGATAGCCAGCTCATCAAGCCAACTCGTCGAGACATGGTGTTTTTACGGAGCCTGAAGTACACGAATATTATCGAATATATACAGTATGAATTCATTGTTGTTAATGGTTAAACTACGACTTCTGCATTTCACAATGTAGTGTAGCAACAGTATTAAGGTGAGATGGGCAAAACTACAGTTGTTAACTTTAAGTTTCTTCTTGATGCTGCATGCCAAAAATAATTAAAATTGGCCATTTTTTACGGAGCTATTTAAAAATTAAAAGTGGCTTTTTTGGTGGGACACAGTGCATCCATATCTTGTAGGCGGCACTGCAGAAATTATTAGCTCTGTCGACTAGTGCGACAGAAGTTACAGTAGCGTGGTCTGTCTGTCTGTGTGCTTGTATGTCTGTTCAATGGTAACGCAGAAACATTTGACCGGACACTTGTTATGTGGCCCCCGAGCATAGGTCATCTAACATATATAACATGTGCTTGGACTTGAGAGTTTAGAGCTGCGACGATTGCGTACTGACATTTTATTAACGTATAAAATATTATTTAATATTATTGATGTTGATGTGAGTCACAGTTTGTTTGTATTACGACCTAACGACAGACCTTCGCGTGGTCATAGTTTTAAACTGCTGCAAGAACATTGTATAACGGACACTCGTAAACGATTTTTTTAGCCAGCGAGTTGCAAATGTCTGGAACAGTTTATCTGCGTCGATAAAAATTGATTTGAGAAATTTTAGTGCCTTTAAGGCGTCTCTTCAAAACGTAAACTTATTTTTTAAGATATTGAGTATTTCTCCGTGTACTAATAAAAAACTTTAAAAGGTGGTGATATAACTCTTAATGGGAAACCCATCTCAAAGCTACGGAGCGTCACCTGCTGTATGGGATCACACAGTGTTACCTGCCACCCGACACAGGTGAAAGCGCCCCGCCTTAACCTCAGCCAGACAGGCTGGTACTCGATTTACCTACCCCAGAGGGATGGAAGGCTGAGTTGACCTAGGCGGCTGGTTACATACTAAGATGGTTTACCTGCCCGCCGGCAGTCACCCATCGCAGTACTAACCGGGCTCGGCGTAGAGTAACTTCGTTGATCGGATGAAACGCGTTACCGCTACGCCACGCCACCAACCCAAATACCGAACATCTGGCGTCACATAAGTTGATCCTGTGACAGCCAGCGGATAACCAGCAGAATTTGTTGTTGTTGAAAGTTCCATTTTGTGCTACTGTATGATGATTGCTGGTATCTGCAAATAAATGATTTGATTTGATTTGAGTAGCAATATGTTAAGCAGGGGCCCCAGTCCCACCCCATAAAAATGCATTGGTAGGCCTACTCCAAATCAAAATTAACTGTCGCAAACTACGACTATCAACGATGCCGCCTCTATGCTAGATAAACTACTGGTACCGGGTACTTCAGGTGATGTAGGCTGTTAGTTAAGGTTACCATAAGCACTTTTTCGAGCCTGGTATGTCTTGCTAACGTTTTTTCTATGAGTTAGGTTATTGAAAATTTTAGTGAATAAATGATAACGATGATGATGACTGACTTGGTTTATTTTAGCCTTACAAGGCACGTTGATGGTGTTGATAAGATGCTGATTAATTGCGTCAATTGCGTGGTGTTGAAATTATTGCAGGCTGCTACTTACTACTGTGTGAGGCTGGGCTTCAAAGAAGTCGGCTACAAAGGACTCGAAACCGGAAGTCGACAGATTGCCGCTCATGTCGTACGACAGAATAAAGCACGTCATGTTCTCATTCATTGCTATCTCTAGTAATACCGTATAACCGTGTAACGTAGCCACCGAGCAATTTTAACAACTTCGTCACTTCATCAAAATTTAGCAGTAATTTGATAAAAAGCGATCGCTGAAGAGACCATCTAATCACAAGAGGAGCTCAAACGTTAGGTTTATAGTTACTTTCTAGAAAGTAGGCCTATCTGTATTTGAATAGTGATATTAATATTATTTCAATACTCATATTGTAGAAATGGTGCGGCAAATCGTTAACTGCCGCTTTGTTCACGAATAGCCTAATGTTAGCTGAAATAATTTTGAAAGTCGGCCAATATTTGATAAAGTTGTAACAAAAATTAGTGGTTTACTTTTTGGAACACTCTAAGGCATCGATTCACAGTAAGCGCAAAATAAATTAGTTTGATAAAATTTTTAAAATTGGCTTATTAGGACACAGCGGTTATATAAACATATATTATGTTTGTATGATGTTGGACGATTTTGATACATAAGCTACGCTGCTTCTATCCGTATACGTATGTACGTCTGTCTGTATGTTTGTTTGTCATTTTTGATGAATAAACGTGTTCATAGTGCTAGTTTGACTGTCTGATTAATGTATAATGTAACAATGATGTACGTTTCGCTGTATTTCAGATCACATACGTCTTTGCTTCAATGTTAGAACCGGACAACCCAAAAGGTATTTTACACCAACCTATTATAATCAGCTTTTCATGTATAATTGTCTAATATTTTGTTGAGATTTGAATAGTCTGTATCAATTTTGTCTTTCCTTGTTTGTATTTTCCGATACAGGCTTATGAGCCGATTGTTTGTGTTTTTGAGTTTAGAAAGAAGAGTAGGCCTAGATGTCCATTAGCTCAACTCAAAAATTGGGATAGTAGTTCTTTTTTAAACTAAAGTAAGACTTTTAAATTACTGTACATACTTTTGCGTGATTTTTAGCATTTAAAATATCATTTATATGATTAAATCCTTCAGAAAGTTCATGCACAGTTCTGGCGAAAAAATTGGCGCCCGTCTCTAAAAAAGTTTCAAACAGTTTTCAAAGATTACTGGAGTACACGGCCTAACGTAAACAACGTCAAAAATTAGGCGGTAAAACGACATTCGGGAGTATTCAACAAATGCCACAATATTCCAACTAAAATCTGGCGTCGTTTTAATTGCCAATGATCTGCTGCAGAGATCGGAGAACATATCTCAAAGCATGGCGACGGCGTCAAAGACATTGCGTTCGAGGTTGAAGACCTGGATGCAATTTTTAAGGTATAATGAAGTCATGCAACAAACAATTTTTCTTGCCATAATTTTTGTAGTTGTTTCTGCGGTTTTGTTAGGTACCGTACCAGCACTGGACACTGGACAATATTCTGGGCATACATTAGCAGTAATTAAATACAATTAGTCACGTTAAGTTTTTTTTATCGCCCATTAGCTGTAAGCATGCACTGAAATTTAAAAAAAACAACAGACGTAGAAGTAAAACATGTGCGATAGTAAACTTATGATGTTATGAAAAGGTAATATAATGGCAGCGCATAGCGTCAACGAAAGATGAGAAAACGAGCAGTTTTTTGAAAAGATCCTTGATGCGATCTTCAGACAAAGATTATGTTTGTGCTAGGCTTAACTTCTTGTTTTTGCAAAGTTATTTGCTTTGGAAATGTCCTGAGCAACGCATTCAGCCTTGACCGAAGAAAAGTCGACGTGGCCAGTGTTTTGATACATGATGGAACATAGAAAGTGGGACATAAATTATTTACACAGATCGAGCAATCGGACAGTTATGGAAAAGATTAGCCTCGATCATTGCAGATAAAAATGGTCATGTTTAACACTGTGTTTAATAAGTCTTCAACGTGACCACCTTTTACTGCAATGATCGCGACTAATTGTTTTCAAAACTATCCAATTGCTCTATCTAGGCCTACGCCAACGTGTAGTTATTGTGGCTAAAATGTATAGTGAAATTATAACAAAGCGCAGCTTAGTGCACAGTGAGCGAAATCCATTCGTAAGAAAATTTGAATGCAACGGATGAACTTCATCTGACAGTCATTGCCTTTAAATATGATTATGCCTGATACCCGCCGCTTATGAGACATTAGACTTAGCTTGCACTGACTATTTGGCTACCGTATCAGAGGCGCTCACTAGTACCAGGAATATACCCCTTTCGAGCCATTTAAGCACGTTTTCTATCTTTTTCTCCCTTCATGTTTTTTCTTCTTTTTTCTTTTTTTTTTCCATTGCGTTTTTGTTTTTGGGTGTGTCTCCTAATCTAGCAAACAGTCTGCGGAGCGCTGTAAGCTCCTCCGGTGGGACCCGCTCTTAATTTTGATTTTAACACACTTTGGACCTGAAAAACGCATTTTGAAACAAGCTGGAGATATATTTTCGGTATACAGCTGTTCCAAATTCCCTTCTTCGCATAATTTATTCATAGCCTTAAATAGGGCCTACATCGATTCGCACCGCGGCTCCTTCCACGTCACACCTGGCTACGGATCCTGGAAGCCGACCTTCAGCCGCTCAACCACGGACTGAACTCAGCGTAACGACATGTCCAAGACCGCGAAAGATGGAGGCAGCTCCAGTCCGGGGCATGCTCGTGATGATGATGTGATGATAATCTTTCCTTTTACGTAGCATTTGCTCCACGGCATATCAGCGGAACGGCGCGTGTGCGTTCTGCCAGACGGCGGTGGATCGCGGAGCGGTGGTGGTTCGTGAGCCGTGGGAGGAGTCAGACGAGGACGGCAAGGTGCGCCTGGCAACTATCCGCACGTACGGCGACACAACGCACACGCTGGTCGACCGGTCACGCTATCATGGCTGGTTTCTCCCTGGCTTTAAACAACGCGCTACAAACGACCCTGTCCTCGACATCTTGTATGTGTTGGGCCTATACGTTTCATCGCTGTTTATACGCAGTATCATGCGTGTGTAACGAAGCACAATTCACTATAGAGTCAAAACCGTGTTAAAACTAGCTGCTTATTCATTTGACTGTGATCAGCGGAGCGGTGTGTTCTGCCGAGGATATGCGTGTTGTAAACAGACGCGAGCCTCTAAACACTTGGACAAGTTATGATGTAGCATACAAAACATCTTTACGAATGTTTTATGTTACATATTTACATATGTTACATACTGTATTTCACTGGAGTGAGATTATGGGCTGGAGACACTGTTGTGAGAGATATGAGAACAAAGTATAGCGTTATGTCATCAAATTTATAAACCACGGGTTTTTTCACTCGTCTGTTTACGGCAGGTAATGCCGAAATTCTTTACTGATATGGGTTAATTCGCAGTAACATTACAGCTAAACGATCATTAAAAATCCCATCACACTCCATCTAAACATGTCGCTACACTACCTTGTAAAACCTAGGCGTCAGCTTTAAAATAAGCGAGTAACAAGGTAACTATCTATAGGCCTACATTCAAAAGCTGACCAGATTACGACACGGTTAGAGGATAAAGGTGGTTAGTGCGTTTCAGCTGATGTGGCTAGTGAAACGGTTCTGAAAATTGATTGATATTTGACGAATCTCTGAATGTACAAAGTTAGGCTATGGGCTTATTTTTCGTGGGCCACCTGGTGGTGTTTTAGTGTGATCTGTGGTTTGTACAGGCCTGATTGCGGACTGCAAAGAATTGACCATATCGTCGGTAATCAGCCCGACCTGGATATGAACAACATTGTCAACTGGTTTGTCCCGTCCATGCTTTCCTATTATGCTACACACTTGGCCCGTGGTTTAGTGACATTAATTTTTACGCGCGAGAGCTTATAGCTATAGCACGTATTATATATGATTCTGTCTTAGTGTCTTGGTGTCTTGATGTCACATCTCGGTACCGTTCCAAGACTAGATAAGATAGAGACTTCGGGTTTTCACCGTATGATAGCCTAGGGTCTCTAGTATTTTGTGACAAGATTTCACGCCGTTGGGTTTAAAAGGTTCTTACGAACGAAAAGGCGAAAAAGTGGCACCCACCCTAAAAAGATGTTATTTTGCAGCTATTGGCTCGTCTACCGTGACAACGGTTGCAGATAGGCACAGATATGTTGCTTATCATAAAAAACATTGGTGACGAGCATCTTAGAAATGCCAAGATCGTAGACCTTCAATGACCTTGAACCCCAAAATAAGGATGTTTTAGTGAATTTTTCGCGATTGCGCTGAAATGGCGGGAGATAGATCAGGACAACCTGCACATGAAATTTTCAGCATTGAACGTAGATTTTAATAGTCTAGGTTCCAATTTTTTTACGTTTAATGAGGCCGTCGCACGCGGGTGTCAAAGACCGATGCCCCCTTAAAAAGTAGTTATTTGGCGCTATTTCCTTGTCTAGCGTGAAAACGCTTGCAGATAAGAACAAACGTGCTGCATATCATAACAAGCACTGATAACGTGCTTTTTCTGCTATTAACATCAGTGACATTGGATGACCTTCAGTCCTAAAATAGGAAGTCGTCAGTGAATTTTTGCGATTTTCGGCTGCAGAATAGTGAATTGAGACAAACTGGATGGACATAGACTAAAGTTACCTGCAAACAGGAACTGCTATGGGCTTTCGTGCGTTTCATGACCATTTGCTCAGATTTCTTGTTAGTCAATACATAGCGCCTATAGGTCTAAAGTTAGCTGCAAACAGTAGTAAATAAACGATAAAAGTAAGAATTTAAAAAATAGATTAACTTTACTAACGGAGCTTAACTACGTACAATAGCGCAATGACATAATATCGCCGTGAAGTGAGCGCTAAATGCTAAAAATGTTACCCATTTTGTTAAATATCATATTGTTTATTTTTTCTTTGTTTCGGTTGCTTATTTAAAGGTAGCACGATCCCTTTGTCAAAAAGGCAAATTTTAAGCACTTAAATCAGTGCTGTGTTTACTTAATTTCACACATAACAATCTCACACAGGCCTAGTCTTCAAAACACTTAGAAGTACAAATGTTTTGCCACATTTGCACAAATACAAACATTTCTCAGCATTTTTATTTTACACATAACCCGGCGTTATGCCGCTTAGGCCTGATTTGCATTTCGGTGCAGTCTGGCAAAATACCAAAAGACGGAAATTTTTTTTTACATTTCTTCCGATTTTTTATTCAGTAACATTTCGCGTAATATTACAGAACAGATCGTAAAACAAAGTCACACACTGAACCGTAATTTTATGAAAACTAAAGTAAAAATGCTGCAGCATAACAGACTAGATGCAAACAGTTTCGTTTCAATAACATGTTGAAAGCAAACACTGCATCAATATTTTTCTAGGGTTCAAATGAAAGTTATGCGAAGAGGGAGTTTTTTTTCAGAACAGAGGGCAACTGAAAGCGCAGTGATTTTAGCCTTATACTACAGGTACGAGCGTACGCTGATGTTTCATCGGTTCTGGTCGGTGGACGACAAAACGATGCACACGGAGTACTCTGCGCTCAGATCGGTCGTCATCACCAACTACGAGGAGACGATCAAAATGCCGATCAACGAACCGGCACCGGGGCGTCGCCGCAGTCAGATACAGGAGTACATCGACTACAACGGCGGGGCGGGGGTACAGCACATTGCCATGGCAACCAACGACATCATCACCACCGTGAGTCAGTCCATGCGCTCTAAGGGCAGCGCCGTATCCTATTTGAGGAGAAGAAAAAGTTAACGCCGGTTTAATTCTCTTCCCCAAGCTGTTGGAATTTTTTTCACTTGTCAGCAAAACACACTGCAAATAAACGGCTAGGAATGTTGCCACGAGATGCGTTATGACGGCCGAAAATGCGTCAAAATGTGTTTGCTGCAGGGGCTTTCCGAGAACTCCTCAGTAGACAAAGACGCTAAAGAACTGGAAAAGAGAAGCAGGAGAGACGGAAAGGAGGGAAAAACGGAAAAAAAGTAGGAAAAGGTGAAATCTGAAGCAAAAATTCTCGCTACGATCTTGCTCTGAGCCACGGTTGTGCTTGCAAACGTTTATATATTTGCAAATGTTATTGCAGAATTTTTTTCTAACGTTTTTCATTTACAAAAATACTTTGAAAAAACAGTGCGAAAATAGCGGTATTTAAAACTATTTACTGCAAAGATCAGTTATGTTACACAAGCAAACGTCAGTACACAAACTCAACGTATTCCATCGCAATGCACTGAATACTAAGTTCAAATAATAAAAAGAACAAATAAAAAGAGCAAATTACTCAGACAGCATCATAACAGTTTATTTCTGTACCATGTAGTATTTTAGCTAATGTCAAAAACAGGTAAAAGGGCGGGGGTAACATTTTTTATTCGCCTTTGCAAACGTTTATAATTTAGTTTCTAACGTTTGTTATATGCTTTTACCTCTGAGCCTCTGAGCCATTTTACCGCTCGTCAAAATGCTATTATGCAGTCTGTTTCTGCGATGCGCTGGTATACTTACTGTTGGCACAAACGTCGACGACCTTAAATGACCTTGAATTACTGAAGGCTAAGCAGCATCAATAGATAGGCATACGCCTACGTCTTTTTAGTTCGTGCCGTGTTTTGGCGCTACTGGTGAAACCTCTTACTGTACACTCACTTCTTGACCGACTCACACTACACCATCATTTTCCTCCAACAATTTGTCATACCTGCTTGCCGTAAAGTCAAAATGTGGTTTATAATATTACACATTTACAGGTAACAAACTTGCGTGCGCGGGGTCTGCAGTTTCTCGATGTGCCTGACAAGTACTACAGCAACCTTAAGGAGAGGCTCAAGCAGTCGCCAATCATCGTCAAGGAGGACATCGACGTGGTGGGGCCTACGTGATATTATTGTCCACATCTCCGACTATACACCGTGTCCCGAAAAAACTGACAGTGTTATTTTTATAACTCTCTGAACCACTGACCAATTTTAATAAATTTTAAGCTCCACTCTAAGTAAATTACTGTAGTTGCCCGCTTTACCTTTATATTGTCGCTACACTATCTTGTGAAATAGAGAAGTCATAGTTTGGCTGCTTACAACAATGAATTCACATCGGGCACTGTTGCAGCTGCTGTTTTAAGGTGGCGTTTACTGCAGACGACAAACAGTTGATTACGAGTTTAAAGCAGCAAAAAGGTTGCAGTTCACGAAGGTTTCTTAAATAATTTTCACAGACAAAAGTTGGACGCGCAAAGGACTTGACTAGGCCTACTTGCTTTTAAATATTGTCAAATATGAGACTGGAAAAAGTTTTCGGTATTAGGCGACCGCACACTGCACGCATGTCTGGCAACACGATCTTAAAGTGAATAAATAGCAGATTTTTAAAATAATTTCGTGGTTCTACAATGATTTTATGAGCCGGCGCATGCGCTACTGTTCATTGTTTCAACGGGTCAAACTACGACTCCCACATTTCACAAGGTAGTACAGCAACAGTATTAAGGTGAGGTTGGAAAAATTACAATTATTTATGAGAAGTTTCTTCACAATGTTGCAAAAATTATTAATATCGGCTGATGTTTCACGAAGTTATTAAAAAAATAACACTGGCACAATTTTTTGGGGACACGATGAATACATTATGTAGCCCACAGTCTCTACTACTTTGATGTGTTCTTGACTTGTCGAACAACAAGTGCGACGTCTCGACATGTCAAGATGATGTGGATTTGTTGTACTTTTTGTGGAGGATTCTTTGGCACGCTGTACAACAGATTTACAACTAATCGTAATAGATGGATTTAAGCTTCTGACTCTCAAGGTAAGCAGACCGCCATAAAAGCAGATGCCATGAAACAACAAGCGATTTATGCCTTGACTGGCAACAACACGTACACTTAGCTATCGTCTACACTACATTAAACAGTTTGATGCTAGTTGAAATATAAAATAGGTCTAGTTGATTATTCTAGTTATAATAGCAGTCGGTTAGGTACTTGGACTGGTATTTTATGACACTAGACTTTGAAATGGTTCACAAAAGTGATGTGGCCATGGTCCCCCACTTTAAAGGCTCAGTTGCGTGACAGAAGAAGAGATCTAACTCTTCGCCGTAACCTGTGTTGCAATGAGCTGTGATCATCGATGATGCGTGTTTACGTATACAGCTGCAGAAGCTGCGTATTCTGGTGGACTTTGACGACAACGGCTACCTGCTGCAGCTGTTTACCAAGAATGTACAGGACCGACCGACACTCTTCCTGGAAATCATCGAACGTCATAACAATTCGGTACGCCTACATCGCTAGCGTACTAACGATCGTGCCTTTGGCACAATTAAGATCGTGTCTGTTGTCTGTGGTCCATCTGTAAGGCATGTATTGTGGCTAAACAGTACGTTTTATCGAAAAACTGTCTAAACTAATAAGTAGGGTTGGCCGACGGCTACCTTGTACTACCATGTCGGACCCCTCTACAACTTTCGCATTACCCCAAACGAGATGCAATCTATTTGTAATTAATACAATATAACGCCTGGCGAGATGTTATACTAGCGTTGATTGTAGCATTCCAGAGCAGCGTTAACATAGCCTCTATGGAACTGTAGTCATCTCAGAGTAATTGCTTTGTCTCCGCGACCGGAAGTCGGACGCTGGCCTTTGGACATAGGCGGTACGGTCGGCCTTCCCTGTCGACAGCTGAACTTTTTTTACGTATCATCAGCTTAAACCGTGGTTACTACCGTGTACAGTGTAAAACATGACATCTTTAAAGCATTTGAGCATTCTGAACAGTTTATAGCCTAAGTACAATGTTTAAGAGAGGATTTACATTTTTTCAAACAAATGTTTAAGATTTTGCTCCAACCCCTTCCAACGTATGTCTTGAATGTGCTGAAAATTATATTTTTTCAAGATTTGCAAAAAAGTTAACAGTCTTACACTTATATACTAAGTGTACAGTAGACGCAATATAAGCCTATATACATGTAGTTATTTAGATGCGTAACGTTACTATAGCCACATGTGCATTAAAATAAGCAAGTAAGCAAAAGTAAGTAAATAACTTATTCGGTTGAAATATATACCTTACTTGAAACAAGTGTGATTTAACTTTTTCAAGTATAATCTTTTTTGTGTGTAGCGTTAACGTTATTGCTCACTTCAAGGTTTCTGATTGCCAATTATTTTAAGTTGTGGAAATCGCAATACATTATACAGGGTGCGGCAAAAATGTAGCCCCCTAAAGTTTTCCCCTGTTTTCTCAGCAACCGTTTGAAATTTTAATTTGAAATTTTACAGCTTTGTTTAATAATACGGTCTACATTTAACTGCCAAGTAAAATGTGATTTTGTTGAAAAACGTCGAAGTTATAGATTTTTTAACATGACCACCTACCGATTTTTAGCATTAAAAATGTTCAAGTTACTACACCAATGCAATAACATCATTGAAACAACACAGTTAACTAATGATCAGATGCTAGAATTTCATTGTCAGTGTGAATGTTCGAAGTGTCCACCACCAGCTCCAAGCTTCAACACAAGCCTTCAGTCGCTTACTTTGATAAGTCTTTCACAGCCTTGTCGATCGGTCCTTGTGGCAAGTTGCCCCAGATAATCTGAAGCGCTTCCTTGACTTTGGCGATTGTTTTCGGCTTTGTTTTAAGCTTGCAGTAAGCCTCCAACATTGCACACCACATGCGATAGTCCATTGGGTTTATATTCGGCGAATTTGGAGGCCACTGGTCCTTTGTGGTGAAATCTGGACAGTTGGCCCGCAGCCCGTTCCGTGCGATGCGCGCTGTGTGTGCTGACGCGCCGTCCTGCTGGAAGATGAACCCGGTTGGCAGCCGACTGTCGGAGAGCAGAAATTTGCAATGTTCAGACAGACAGTGTTACAAATTTCCGACAGAGAAGATTATGGGTGCTCAAAATTTCAATTTTACTTCCAAATTCTTTTCTTATGGGGATTTACGGCCACAAAGTTTGTATTTTTGGTGGAAAATTTTCCGGCAAGCTAAAAATAAGTCGGGGCGGGACAGTTGCCCACTGTACCCACGCGCCGTGCGACGACACAACTGCGTGAAAAGATTTAGCCGACTACTCATTTTTTATATCGAATATCAGATATGTTTACGCAGAGAGACTTAACGCTTGTGTTTGATGTTTTTTGCTGTGCTGTTAGGGTTTCGGAGCCGGAAATTTCAAAGCTTTATTCGAATCCATCGAACGAGACCAGGAAGAGCGTGGAAATCTCTATTAAGAACATTGTGGCATTAGTCGACCGGTCAAATGCTGTTTTTTTTTCTTACGAAAACTTCGTAATAGGCCTATTATGCAGCAATGTAATATAGTAGTGTTTGAGATATGAGATTTGGTACGACAGTTTTAATCAGTCAATATTTAATTACATACTGAACAGTTTACTGTCCGCGGACCACACGTAAGTCTTACAATACGTCGTAACATATAACGACAAATAAAAAAAAAAACTTTTGCTCAATCCACAGTGTGACGCAGCACTACGGAACTGGAGAAGCAGCAGTGCCTGAAAAATGTCCACTCGAAAGCAACTCTGATTATTGTACAATCGGTTAGCAATTGCAGAGCTACCTACACAGCCTCCAGAAATGTCAGCGTTCATTCGTTACAAGCAGGCAAAATTTACGCCACAAAAGACGTCGTGCATATTTTAACGATAACTTTGGCAAATGTGTGTACTGATGAATTTCAGCAATTCGTTCATTGCTGCATTCACAAGTGTGGAGCAAATTAGAATCATCGCACTGTTCTCGAAAACTGATAAATCGAGATTGTCGTAAAAATAAAACTAGTATGGGGGCCTACACTTTCCAAGTTTTCACGGCCAAAGGTCTATAGATGTGTCGCTACTAAATAATAACCGAACTTCGAGTGTATCGGTTTAACCAAATACCAATAATCCACGAAAATTAATTGACATCATTCGAAACAAGCATTCGGTGAAATATATCATAAACATCTCTAACGGAACGGTTCATTTCGGGACAGGATGATACAAAGGGCAGAAGGCTTCACTGGTTTGGACGTGTAGCTGTCAGCAATATGTGCAGTGTCATTCGTCGAATATTAAAAAGCAGAACAGAAGTCACACATCACCGAAAGACGCGAGTTTTAGATATTTTTACAATATCATGGGCGCCGACAGAAAACAAATTCAGGGGGAAGCCTTTTCGCCTTCCCCTCCCATGCCAACAACGCATTTTATTTTAGCGCTTTTTTATGGCTGTGCTCGTAGAACGCTCGTGCGTTTATGAAACTATTGTCGACCAGCTTATGTAAAATAATCCCGCTGGTCCTGTTTTGGACTTCTATGTCAACTGAGAGAATGGGTCGACTTCGCTTGTCGAATATCTGCTCATTACAATTACTGCTGCATGAATATTACATGATCTGTAGTGTAGACTTATCTATCAGTTTTTAATTAGTTTTTCTCGTCATCGTCATAAAATTTAATGTCACATAACCCGTGATATAACGGCGAAAAGTGGAAAAATTCGTCAAGTATAACGGCAAAAAACTGAAATGACTTTGACGTGATGCAGGCCAAATCAGCACTAAAAGGCAAGTGTTCCGTTACGAAAATGTCAGCTAAACAGCGTCAAATAGCATGAATTGAATAAAACACTGAATAAACTTCAGAGTTCTGACGATGACGTCGTCACTGCTGGCATAAACGCCTGACTGCAGGCCCGTCAAAAGGAGGGGGTAGCGGTAAGTTTCCCCGGACCCCACGATGTTTGGGGGCCCCGCCGTCAATCAAAAATTTAAAGTACAGGAGTATACGCCACTGGCACTTCCTCAAAGCTCACCAGTCACCATTGCATACGTCAATGCGAACTGCGGCAGCAGCTGCTGCACTTTCTTAATTCTTATAGAAAACTTTTATGTGCATATCTGGTGCCGCGTTGTCAGGTCTCGCGATTTCAGCGCCCCTATTTCTCTTCATATCTCTCTAAATTGAATTCCCTTTCAGCTAAAAGTCTGTTTGATCGTGCAAAAATTCTAATCCTGGTGTTCTATTTAGTCCCAATAGCTGAAACACGCATCTCCGCTCCGATGGCAAATTATTGTGAATTATACATGTAAACCTCGAAAACGAAACATGCCAACACTAGTACCACTCCACCCAGGCTCTCCAGTGACAGAGCTACAGGGAGTAGACTACCCCGGCTCGAAAAATCGGGCTTTCCCCGAAATAGAGAGGAAAATATTCTGAGACGCCGACACTGTCGCTGCTAGTTTTAGCAGATCAGATGCCAGCGTTTACAGGTCCAGCAGCAGCCGTCGTTGTCAGCCAGCGAACTTTCAATGTATCATTAACGTCGTTCTAAGTAGGTCTAACTCGTAGCAAACGATTAGCACCATGAGACGAGTCCAAGACATGCATCACAACGATCATCGACCAGGCTAACTAGTTCACTTCAACGTGGCGAGAACGACGAAAACAATGAAAAATCTACGCGCATGGGAACGATATAGCAACATTACTAGCTATAGGAGGACCAAATTGGAACAATTTTCAGATATATTCTTGGATACGAAAATCAAGCTATTTGACTATCTACGAAAGGCTAAACACGGACAGTTTTACGTTTCTACTTTTACTGCATTATGGCCCATCCAACCACATTTTCCCCGGAAAATCATAAAATTCATCGCTGTCTATATAATTATACATCAATGCAGTATACAAGCATATAAGCGCGTATTAATAACTGCCCGCAAAAGAACCGCGATCATCTAAGAGAAATACTGGCCGTTTTAGCTGTATAAGTTACGTCGCTATTCTACGTAAAATGGCCTAAGTGGCCAGCAGCCATAGGCCTATGGGTTTACTAGGGAGCGAACGACGGACGTGGCAGAAGTTGTGACGTCACACAGCAAGGCGAAGCTCGGTTTGACAGTTTTTGCCACACGACCGTTTGATAAAAATGAGGTCTTCTCTTTTAGCCAGATGGGATTATTGGCGTAATATAGGCCTACCTGACGAGTGTGGACCAGTGGTTTGGACGAACCAAATCGAATCGAATCAAAGTGCCCATTCTGCATTTTGCTCAGTCCAAATTTTGTAAAAACTTCTTTAAAGAGGTAATCTCCTAATCTGTCGCGTATCTTAAATTCTGTAATAACAGTTAAAGAGCATTTCCACTACGGCGTTGCGTTGCGTTGCTTTGTCGCGCGCTATGCAGAGCGTTGTCGCGATAGTAAAAACACAAATTTCCAGCTTATTCAATGGGAAGCATTTCCACTACAGCTGCGTGTTGCGTTGCGTTGCTTTGCGATGCGTTTAAAATAGAAACGCCGATAGTGTTTCTATTTTTTTTGTTTACTATCCGAGCGATAGTAATTGCATTGACCAATGAAAACTCTCAACTAGCCCGAGTAAGTCATCAAACTGATCGACAGACAGCCGAAAGTATCGCCGGAACAGAGATGGGTCAAAGCGTAGCTACTGTATCAGATGCTGATAGTCGCCTTGGTCATCCCGGTTGGCGATGACGGGGTGAATCCAAAATCTAAGCCTAACTTCTTTTTTACGCAACACGTATGTGCAACAAGCTGCTGCTCCCAACAGCAACAAATCTTCGTATTTGTCGGCCATATTAACTCATTAATATTTTCCCAAAAATGTCTCCGCCCTTTTCAACGCGCTGCAACGCGCATTGCGGCGCGTTTAAACGCGTTCAAACGCAACGCAACGCGCAGCCGAAGTGAAAATAGACCTTTATGCTGTCTATAGCGAAAGCTGTTATCGCAAAGTTGTGACGTCACACTGCCCACATAAGTGGTGCTGTCTCCGAGGGATAGCCAGAAGTTTATAACCTAAATAACTCAAAATAATAACCAGTGCAAAAAATTTCCGGCCGCCCCGCTTTTTGCGTCTGCAAATATAATAGACGCGTACATGATGACAGCGGCCGTGGCGAAGTGTGCAGCGAAAATCCGAACACGGTAGATAATCTGTAAGACGCAGTGAGACATCATGGTAGTAATGGCACATCCTGGAGTGGGACCACACGGTTCGATCGTCATTATGCGGCCGTCTTAGTGTGCCTTATTACGGCTTTTGCCATTATGTCCGTCTGTCTGTCCGTCTGTCCCGTAATGGCTCTTAACTCGAAAGCGTAGAAAATACAAAACTGGGAAGCGGGCCGGTGTAGAATACTGCTAGATGAGTGCGATACGATTAGAACCTATGCGAAAAACTGCAAACGTGATCGGCCAGTTGCTAAGAGACAGAAATACAATCAATGTTGTCCTTAGCCGCGCCATTCGAAATACTGGGAGACCGTCGTCGATTCGGTAGACCTATGAGTTTGTTTTAAAGTAACGTGACGTTCACAGTCACTAATGTTGCAGAAACCACGGCCAGCGGCCCGGCTTCTATGCGTCTGCATTCAATAGATAGACTTAAAGTGCCACTAGAGTTAGTTGGTGCCGCGACGCCGTCTGCCTGCAGGCCTTCCGCTGTCTAAATGTAGTGTTTAAGACCAGCGAGTGTCGCCGTCTGTACGTGTCCCACTCCAGGCATCACTACCTCGCTGTCTCACCACAATGAGACAACGAGACGCCGAACTATGCTCAGAAGTCGGACGTGCCCATCATCATCTCACTGCCTGCAGGCGCCGGCTGCTGCTGCTGGTGGTGATGATGATGAGGTCGTGCGTTGGAGTGGACCGGGGCGTGATGTCGTGACGGTAGACCACGCCCCCTCATCTGATCCTCCTCCGCCACCATCTGCAGAACGTTCGAGAACGCCGGGTTGAAAGACTTGACCGCGCCCTGACCGTCGCCAGTTATCCTGCACATCCAGTTCAAAATATCGCCGTGTCATTCACTCATTCATTTATTTCAAAAACACAAGCAATACATGGAGACGGGTCAGAAACGCCAAAATGGCGCCTTCAACAGTACAACAGCCCACTTAAACATACATAAGGGCACATAGTGTAGTAACACACTAAGAATTTTTAATTTTTAACTGAAAGCGATTGGCCTAAAAGATCTCAAACTGCTGTCGAAAACGGTGATGTCACCTGGCGAACACAATGGACACAATGCACCTGCTTTCCGAATCCGGATTCCGAAACCTTGCAGGATCACGTGTTAAACCAAATCGTTACCAAAATCTGAGTGGTTGGTCCTTAATCCATTTGCGCCCTTCACATATTCTCACTAAAAGTCGTTCCTAGTTGGCTAAGGTACACTGCGAAGTTTTAATCTCTTATTGGTAACAAATTCTGAATAGGTTTACTGATCCAAAATCATGATCCACAATCCACAAAAGAACCGGACTGCCAGTACAACCACTTCCTTCCAACCCCTTCGTAAAAATTCATCAAAATTCATTCCTCAACTTTATGACTGAATAACATATTTTCATCACGTCATCATATGCACTTCGTTTCAGCTGGCTAATAAAATCAGTCGATCAATCGATCAATTCCGGTTTATTTCAATTCAGTTCAGTACGATATTTTTTGTTCGCCCATAGCAAATAGCTATCACGAACGTGCTGGTTCACACCAGGCTCTGCAGAATAGTTCAGTCTTCAGCTGGCGACAGAAAGAAGATGTTGCTGGCAAGTCACGAACAGAACTTACTGCATGGTTCCGTAGCCGGCTTTTCCAGCAGTCTGTGCTTGGAGCGCGGCCTGTGCGTTGTCACGTGAGTAAAGACCCATCGGTGAGTTGTACTGCAGATGAGCGACCCTCGCCGTGTCCGAGACATCATCGACCGCGCTCTGCTGTTCGTACGTCTGTCCTCCGCCCGGTCCGTACCTCATCGTCTGTAGGCGAGGGTTGTGCACGGCCACCGGAGGTTCGTTGCCGCTAGACGCTATAGCAGGCGCGTGTTGGACCTACAACCAACCGCGACATTCATCAGTTCATCTACTTGCAAAGAAGAAGATAGCCATAAACCATTTGCGAGAGCTCATCCCATTCCTCGGCGCTTTGAGCCGGCGAGAGTTAAACCCAATTACGCTAGCATACTGCCCAAGTCGGTCGGATGGCTGGCTCTCTCTATTAACAGCCAGCACTTTTAACCTACTGAGTCAGTATACCAGCAGTCCTGGTAACAGGACCTACTGTTACGCAGAACTCGCCGTTACTTCTCTAGCGATGGCCGTAACCACCGCCAGTACTCATTTTGCCTACTTACGGCGGGATGGCCATTGGCCATGCTGAGTTGGCCTGGTTGGTTTGGTCGAATACGAAGAGATCACCCAACTCAGTACTAACCCCGCTTAACGTTAACGAAGTTACTGCGAGGCTAAACCACCACCATCTCGATGCAAGGCTCAAGCTAAAATAAGACAGGACCAAATACGTACGAGTGAGGGCCTATTTTTCCAAAATATAATATCATACGTACGATACGTATGCTTGAGCTGTATTAATAAAGGAATACAACACTGTTTACTAAAATTAAACCAACTCACGAAACTGAAAAAAAACGTAGACATTGAGCGCCATCAAATAAACACAAGACTCAACCTAAACGTTCTTGCAGTCTATTCGAGAGTTAGCAGCAGTCGCAAATTAACGCTTGCAACAGCGGCAGCAGCAGCAACAGTTGGCAGGCGTTGCATCGTGCAGAACACTAGACCTACTCAAGGACGCGTCCTTCTCTCCTCTGAAACCGCATCGTAGGCCTATACAGACTAGCAGGCTGAGGCTCCCCCTAGCGACCAGCGACTTGACTGCACAACAGCCGGGAAGATGAGGGTAATAAATTTGCGCCGGCTGCTACGCCCATCATTCGTGTTTTGACAAAGCTTCGATAGAGAAGCAGAAAACTCTGACGTGCACTAGGAAACTTGTGTACGTAAACTGTGAATTTATACAGCAGCACATTCTGTTAGACAAAATCGCCTGTGCTGATCGCGTTAGTAAAGGCGAAAGATAGCCTATTCGGTAACGTTAGCAAAATTTAGAGGCCCAGGCTAAAGAAAATCATTGTTCAACTAACTGAATTGAACGGGAACAACGAAAAGCCTGCAGGTTGAAAAACACGATTAAAAGGCTGAATGTACCAGCAGTCAATCGTGGAAAAGACTGGAGGCTGAGTTGGCCTGAGCACACAGTATACGTTAGGAACTTTCTCAAGGTTGCTTGCCGTGGACCAGGTGAGTCGAACGCGCAAATGAAATGACTTTTTAGCCTACCGTACGTAAATAACGGTCGAGTTTATGGTACCGTTGTCGTCTGTCTGCCTGTCTGTCTGTCCGTCGTCGTCGTTGTCCGTAACAGATGTATTGTGGCTAAACGGTAGATCGTAGGGCAAACTTTCTTACAGGAATAATTAGCCATGTGTCTTTAACCTAGTATGCAAAATTTCAGCGACCTAGTGCAAGGGGAACATTTTAACATTCGGGTTGAATGGGGGGTTAGAAAAAAATGTGCGTTGTTTATTATGTTCAACGTACGGATAACTGGCTATATCTCGGAAACGGTGAGAGATACAGCCAAGGTTACTATTAATTACTAATAGAAAGTGGCATACTGCTTTCAAATGCCATGAAAATCATCGACCTTGGATGACCTTGAAGGTCACTGACAACCAGTACGGTCGGCTATCTTAGTGACAGCTCGGCTTCTTGTCCCGTTTACCGCGAATTCGCGTTTGAATTGTACGTACGTAAACGCAGTCTTTCCGAGTCAAAAAACCTATGGGGCTGCGCTGATCTCCAATTTCTTGGCTCTGAGCCAAACACCAGCTTACACTGCGAGACCACGTAGCCTATACGAAAATAGTGCATCGCATTCTGTGCCTGCTTACGTCCAAGCTTTCGTTGGTATTCATTGCACCCACCCAGGGAGGGATGGCCAGGCTGAATTTATATACTCAAATAGTTTGCTTGTTCAAAGACAGTTGGGCTCGGTGTTGATCGGATAAAACGTGTTAACCGCTAGATCTTGCCACCATCATTCGAACCGTATTAACAAATTAAACATAAAATACATGTTTTGTAAATACCGACCGCCGTTTGCGGAGGACCACGGTATCCGGCCCTGCCGCCGCCCATAAGTTGTTCGGCTTCGGCCATCTCCCACGGTCTGGGACCGCCCGAGTGTCGCAGACTGCCGACCCAGGCCGGCGGTTCCCAGTGCTGGTCGCGGGACGGCTGGGGTGGCGGCGGTGTCAGTTGCTGAGGGGCTCGGCCAGGACGATTGACCGGTGCTGAGACGTGTCCAAGCGGTGCGTAGCGACGAGCCTGTGGCGCCACCTGCTGACGCTGACCACCCTTCATAGGCACCCAGCCTGGGTCAGCCAAACCACCACCTACTGGCTCTCTCTTCTGAAACATCGTTGGTCGCTTCGGCACGTACGACGGCAAACCGGGCTGCGAGCTTAGATGGATCACTAAAAACAACGAAACAGCTACAGCAATAGATTTATTTGTTGACAGAAAACGAAAGCATCAAGATGATTAACAATACTAACATAACGACATTACCTCCGCCACCGGTAGACGGTGCTTGTGCAGATATTATCACACACGTCCACAAATACTCTACAATAAACTACCGGAAACGCTGCAAACAGATGAAAACTTCGTAAGTTGGCATATGATTTTTGGCACCTCATGCATTCCTGATAACGATATCTTTGAATGCAACTGTTTTTATTCATCTTTTTACTCATTCAACTGATTCGCATAGATTAAAAATGTGAATCATTCTAAACCTAGTCCGTTGAACCTGATAAGTGACTAATATTTCGACTTCTTGAACTCTGTGCTCTTTGCGTGAAACAAAATGGGGGCCACCGAGCTGTACAATTATGTGATCAGATCATAATCAAAAAAGCAAACTAGCTCGGCTACTATTGAGCGAAGAACTTTGCGTTAGGCGTAGCCTATACGATAGCTGAGTGATGACAAATCATCATACCACCGGGTTTTCTGGAGGAGTGAGATTTCGGGGGCGAATTGAACTTTTGTCGAATTTCAGCAACGCTCTTCGAGCCGTAATCGTCCTCCTCCGCGTTCTGCGGCTGCTGCTGCTGCGCCCATCAATACAACACACTGGATCAGAGTTGCAGTAACAGCGGAACTACTTTGAGGTTAATACTTCACTGAAAATAATAAGCGGTTTTGAACAATGATGCCTGGCCATGGCATGATTTTCTGAAGAGCCAGATTTCGAAACACTAGCAGAAGGTCCAGTCGAAAGTGACTGACCTTTCATTAGCTCCACCGGCAGAGTTCTATCCAGTATGGACTGCATGCACGTGCTAAACCAAGCGTATTGCTATCGGCAGATGTCTGTCCATCCGTCCTTCCTTCCGTCCGTCTAACGTTAATGTATCGTAGCCATATAGTTCAGGTTGCATGAAAAGTAAGCACACGAAAAATTAGCTTATATCTTCGCCATCGGGAGCATATCCCAACATCGGAGACACAGTGGTAAAAAATATTCCCAAATTACGGCTAGAATATTCAGGTGCGATCCCTTTTTTGCAAGAAAACCGGCAATATACGAATATGAGTTTCCTCAAGCTATTTATTGCAAAGATTAATTTTTTCATATTATTTCATATTATTCATAGGCCGAAATGACTCGGCGATGAGACGATACGTCGATGCCCGGTCCTTATCTCATGTTTTTCGTTTATAAATTTATCCGTATATGTTCAATTTTTCGCTTTTGAAATTTAGTTATTTTTGGCACTAAACTAATCTTTCAATCATTTGCAATAATAACAAACTCTACGTATCAGGTCGTAACGTTTAACAACTGTATTAATCAACAAATGAGCGTAAACGATATATTAATCGCATGCATCATGCCTGGTAGTAAGAATGTCTCATCGCATCATCGTAATCCATGAACGACGTCGCACCTCTGTAACATGCCGCACAGTCAAGTGTAAAATAAGTGTAAAATAAAAACCCTGTGACGTTTCGATAAATTAAAAATATACGTCAGACGATTAGGTAGTTGACAAATGCCGAATCATGACGTAAGTGAAAGACACAAATAGAACAAAACACTTCTTGAGTTAATTGACTGGAATTAAATGATTACGCGGAGGAATAGCAAAATGCAAAAGCGGCTTTGGATAATCGTAAGCATAAGGGTAAAGGTATTAGCAGAAAACCGAAAAAAATCAGGCAATGCAAGCACGGTCAGCATATATATTTGTCCGTCTGACATCAGTCTCTCCGTCACACGCGGACGACGTACGCTAGGATCAGATCACGAACTCCTTCAAACGGATAGCTCGGCGACTCTGGTCTTGGCGCTAGAAGCTGTACCCAGACATTGAAAACGTTTACCCCCAACAACGAAACAGATCGAAAGTACGGTAAGAAAAAAGCCGTATCCTCGAATCCGTGTAAGATTATGACCGATCGATGGACAGGCTAAATAAACTGTTTCATGATTAATGGCGTGCATGTTTTAAGACTAGTTCCTCGGACAAGCACGAGGGTCTGATTTTTGACGGTGCCGTCTATAATTATTAGCGCATTTGGCATTTCATTGATATCTATTATTTATCGTTTCAAGTGCCAAACTGACCTTTTCACTGACAGAGAGAGAGTGTTTCCGGCAGCGCGGATGATGTCCTCGGCCTGTCTATGGGGTATTCGCGTGGCGTCGTAGTGCTCGATAGCAGTGATGACGTCACCACGCTGCAGCTGACCGTCCGACGCGCCGCCGACGAAAACCTGCAGCAGTCACGTGACATGTACACGCGTCACGTGACCACACACGCATCTGCTCGGACAGTAAATAAATGCATCGCGCCGTGCGTTCGCTGCGACAGCAAGGTGGCACTATTCTTACTTTGGTTTTCATACACGTTTTTAGCCCGCCCGGAAACGGTAGCGCAACCCCCGCCGGTGATAGGGCCCCCTTACAATTTTTTTCAAAGGGGAGTCAAAGGGGAAATTGGCTTAAAATGTAATAAAGGAGCGCTTATAACTTCGGAGTTAGGGGGTGTAGCCCGACGAAACTTTGGCAATTGACGTGTCTCTAGGTTGGGGCGTTAACGCAAGTACAACATTTGGGGGCACCGCCTCCCTCAAAATTTGGGAGGGCAAAAAACGTTCAAAAATCGGTGCGATTTACAACTTTCGAGTTTGAGCGCAAATGTCTCTGGAACCGATGAAAATAGCGACAAAATATAAACGGCGTTGACGAGAACGATCTTTTCGACGTTGAACAAAAAAATTTTATGAACTTTGGTTTACTACGAACAAAGTTATAAGCGCTTATGTTGATCTACCCTAAGTCTATAATGCGCGTTCGGCGTATGCCAATGCATTTGAGTTCGAG
>Ga0209367_1001943_pt1 | contig 26571 bp, 21 predicted proteins | sample WorMetLIZISLAND2_FD_187412 | JGI IMG/M metagenome (GOLD analysis project Ga0209367, IMG submission 187412) | Marine gutless worms symbiont microbial communities from Max Planck institute for Marine Microbiology, Germany - Olavius geniculatus... ... | reverse complement strand
TTAAGTTACATGCTGCTCGACAAATATGGTGATTAACTAGCTGTACATTAATTTTACAGCCATGTTCAGTTAAAATATTTGCATTAAATGTTTAAACTTTTGTTATTTCAGAAATACTGAAGTAAATGAAGTATCATTAGTACTGCAGATGGCAAACAATTTCAGGAACTGTGCCTGAAAATTTGGCAGAAAAATTCAGAACCATTAGGAGAATAATGCATTTTACATAGTGGGGTCTTTAATTTTGCCGCACCCTGTAGACTTGTGTCTCAGCCCGAAATCGCCAAAAAACATAAACCCCCTATTTTGGCGTTCAAGGTCATTGAACTCGGCGCCAATCGAGAGCCAGTGTATGACTTCCTATTAGTGATTAATAATAACCTAGGCCCTATCTCGCTGAGATACAGTGACTTATTGGCAAAAAATCGCAAATTTTGCCCACCCCTCTCATTTAGCGCCCTTGTTCAGGGTGACCCCCTTTGAATTTATGGAAAAGCTTTACGCTTCCTGAAACTAGTCTTCCGGGCAGCTGATGATGAAAATTTGTTAATCCTATCTTGCACCATTTTTGACTGATCCACCTGTGTGACAGACGGACAGAAAGACAGAATTGTGATGGCTAAGACACGCTGAAAGCAGTCGCTTTACTATATGCGCATTAAATAGACAATATCAAAGACAACAATGCATGCAGATAAGCATTATCATACCTGGTGAAATAAATAAAAATGCCCAGTATAGTGCACGTCCAAGCCCAACCCCATTTCACGAAAACCTGATTCAAAGCATTTCGCTTGTCGCTGAAATACGTCTTCGGAATGGGGAACCTGTCGGTTATGATCGACAAAACTGTTATACAAAAAATGTATATTGCCAACTTTGTTGTCGTGTCGAACAGGAGAATTTTCTTGCACACATGCATAAGCAGAATTACGCAAAACTTCCTAAATGACGTAGGTTCAGCAACCGGCAACTTGGCTGCTCCGGTGGCAGTGGCAGGTTTGCGACCACTTTGTGGTCTCTGGCCTGTAACTCCGGACGGCGTACGCTTAGTCGACATCTTACTACAGTTAAAACTACAAATATCTCAGTTCTATCAGATGGCAAAATAAAATATAATCAACAAATTAAAGGTAATGAATCAAAAGTCACTCAAACGCATTTCCTGTTTCAATAAAAAGAGATCGAAAGTTCAAAACCTAGAAACTGCAGTGATGTACCGAAATATTCATTTTCTACCATAATGCGTAAGTAGGTTAAAACGGTAACTAAAGTAGTCTGCCGCAAGTAGATAAAACAAAAAGATGTGACAGATTGGCGATTTAACGTAGAGGGTTTAAAATTTACAATTTGCAGATTTTGCCTTGTATTTATTGTACGTACCGTCTTGTACGTCGAATAAGTAAATTACCGTATGATATAGGAATATCAGATTGACGAAGTCAAAGCCAATAAAATGAGATTAATATTTTTAATGAAGAATAAATAACACCAGAAAAAAACATACAGACTCAGCAAAACAGCAACTTGCCAACCGAGCCATTAGCGTTTCTGTATCCGAAACGAAATTAACTGCGTGTTTTTCTGTCTGTTTTGTTTGCGGATAACTACAAAATCAGTATCTTTGTGACACTTCATGCATCAATGCAAGTTGCAACAGCAGCCCTCAATCGCCAGCGGCGGCTGCTGCTGCAGCTGCTGGCCACTAGCAGCGGTGGCAGCGCAGCGGCTGCAGCGCATGCATTATGCCGATCGATTGACAACCAGTGCTGTCGGTCGCTGCCACCCAGGCACAATGAAGCGTAGTCCTCGCAGTGGATGAAAATAATGGCTTTGCAAAAGCACCTGTTAGGCGTAACTGTTCGCTAGCAGTACTCATGCTTTTGTCGAATGATACGCGCAGCTCTTTTTGACGTAACGCTTGCCGCCAGGCGAGTGCTGTTTGTAAACAAATGTTAGCGTAGCGGCGGCGACGGCGACGGCGGCATGGATGAATTTCAGAAGGTGAAGAAGTTTCTGCGCAAGTGGGAGAGCGAGTTTTTCCAAGAGCACAAACGCAAGCCGTCAAAGGTGGATTTCGTCGTTCACATTGCTTCATATGCTAGCTGTATCTTTGTTTTAGCAATGGGGCTCGTTAGTTTCGTGTTAGTTTATCCTACAACCATGACAACGTACAGGATTTTAATGTTCGAAATCAAGTGCAAAAAAACTGCATATCCTTTCTGAAATGTCGCACTATGTGATGAAAGGGTGCTGCTTGTGATGCCTGAAACAGAAGAAAAACTTGAATGACAGTGCACACGCAGAAGTTAAAATAAGAAGTCTTCAAGTACCATTTGGCATTTTTACTTCATCTCTGTTGTTAAAGTGGCCTGCGTGTACGAGGGTTGTTCGATAAATAGGTTTACAACATGGCACCATTTCATTAATTTTTAGAATAGGAAAAATCCGAAATATACGTTTTGTTAGCAATTTAATTTTCAATTTTTCTGCAATGCTGATATCATTATTGTGACATCATCTGTTAATAGAACATAGTCTATTTTTGTATTATTTTCTTCGCCAGTAATCTAGCATAACTCACAAGTGACACCCAGCATAGGAATGAAAAAACGAATGAACTTAATTTAAGTTAATGTCACCTTCTTAAACATTAATCATTAATGTTTTATTTTCCAATCTATCATGCAAGTTTGTTCAAACATTTGTTCTATTTGTGAACAAGTTTCTGAATGCCTGATGCAAAGAATGATGCTGGCTGCTGTTCGAGCCATTGACGAACAACTGATTGCACCTCGGTATATGATGCAAATTTTTGCCCATCTAGCATTTTTTACACCAAACTCGTACTGTTAGCTTCGTAAAACACTTGTCATCATACACTGGATGCATTGCAGAGTAAATCTGACTTGCATTAAGTTTTTTGCTTACAAAAAAACAATAATTGCACGCTGTTTGTTACGGGACAATTTCAGTGCAAACGTCGCCATATTTGTTTATAAATGACATCACAGTGATGTCATCTTTATAAAAATCATAACTTTTACTCAAAATTAAATTCCCTACAAAATGTATATTTTGGATTTTTCTTATTTTAACAATTGATGGAATGGCACCATTTTGTAAACTTATTTATCGAATGACCCTCATATTACGATATAATTATAGCAGTACAATTAATGTGTTCTATTTGTGTGCAGGATGACATTGCAACTGCTCCATTCAAAGTTGCAAGTATGCAGATTTTTTGCGGTTTTTCTATTGCAGTTTTTTTAGTCATCAGTAGGCCAATTTTTTCAACCTGTGTATAGTTTAAACTAGAATTATTTGTCCTTTGGCTCTAGACACTATCATTTCCACTGAAATTGTGATTTAGTAAAATATACTATATGTGTTGACTGCTTACTGTTAAAAGGTATTCTTGTTTTGGAACTATTATGTGATGTGAACTCAATTAAGTTGTGACTGAACCCACTTTAGCTAAACTTAGATGAACCAAATCTACCACTAGTTTGCTCTTGATTGCATCGAATATATAACACACTACTTTTTGTATTGTATTTTGCAGAGGTATATAACCGTTATCTTGAACTCAAGAAAGGGTCTTCAGCAGCAGCTGAAGTATGGGGTAAAGAGCTAAATAAGACAGCAACGACATCCAAAAAGGAAGAAGTACCAAAGCCTAAAAATTCATCAACAATGATATCGATGGGGAAAAAGCTACTGGAACGCACGTCATTCAGCAGTGTAAGCAAGTACTTCAGTGATATATTGGTGATATATTATATATTTTTTATTATTTTTGTTTTTTTTGCATTGCTGGATAAGCCGCTAGCGTGAATGATATCATTTTGCTTTGTTTGCATTGTATCTTTTGATTGATCGATCGATCGATCGAATCAATTGATTCGGTTTTTTTTTTAGCCCAAGATACTTATTTTCCTAGGGCTGAAATATTGAACGAATTAAAGTCATGTCTGCAGTGGTTATTGGCCTTGGAGCAGACTTGGAAAATTATAATTAATTATTTATTTATTGGTATACCGGTATTTCGGACTTGGTGTGTTTCTGATGAGTATTAGATGTTAATCTGCGCAGTTAGGAATCAAAATATCATACAGGATGAGGGCAGCATTTAAATTACAGGAATGACATCAGCACGGCTACCCATACTCAAATGCTTTTATGTTTGTCTTTACTGAAAATGCTCTTGAATGATTTTGCTTGAATTTTGCTGGTTGCTTTTAAGATGTAGCTTCATTGATGTCTGGGTTGCATTAAAATTAGGTTTTATAATGCTGTGATCTGATTTGTGTTCAGTCATCTGGGGCTAGTGGAAAGCTCGGGTCCCAGTCGTCGCCGAGTCATTCGAGCGATTCACCGAGCCGCTCCAGTACTTTCGATGCTGCAATGCAGTTGGCTAGCAGCAAACTACAGCAGAATGCAACCAGCAATTCAAGTGCAGGTGTGTGGATTATTTTTCACGTTTGCCACTATCTGCTGTCGTCCAGTGATATCCATTCGTTTAATTTTCTTAAAAGCAGATGTCAGTTACTGCTGAATGCTGATATTAGTGATGATGTTTTCTAAAAGATGTACTGTGTTGTTCTGTTTCCGATATACATTGGACAACCAAAAATGACTGCTGGTTGCAGAGACTGTGGAAAAGAATCACAGTTTTTGGTTTTTTTTTGACAGATTCCAATGCTCATCAGGTGAGTATACTGACCCTTGTGTTTGACAACTGGTATTAGCAGAATCCCAATGAGCTCCTGATTGTGTTGATATTAGAAAAAATAGAGCCATTTTTGAAATGGCGTCATGCTCTAGCATATTTTATACCAGTTGAATAGCACATTGTTGTATTTGTTTTCATATTGTGTTCGTATTTGGCACAGAAAAAGAAAGTTATGGGAGTTGAGCTGAATGCTGAAACACATTTCTGAACGGTTTTGATGATTTCAGTTTTTTATGTTTTTATTCGTACTTTAGCTGCTGCAAATCGGCCTGCAAGTTCATGGAAGACAAAGTCGTTTCTGTCTGGAAGTGCTACTGAGTCGTACTCTGAAGCTAGTCAAGCAGACAACGAACGGTCACAGAGTTACAAACGTTCACTGGAATGCAGTGATAGTGAGATTGATGACAATGACGACTACGCTTCGTTCCGAGGCAAGAAACAGTCTAAGAAGAAAGTGCGCATCGAGGCCAACCGTGCTCGTAATGTCTCACCGTCAGGATCTGAGGTTATTTCTGATGGCTGATTTTTATTATTTCTGTGCTTTATTTATCATCTTTATCATCACTGATTAGTTACAGACCACTGTTTAACTTTAGTTTACAGTTGCAACAGCATCATTTTTAATTGAAGCAAACTAGTCTTTATTTTTCCCCCCCAATTTTTAATTCCTCTCATTAATGTTACTATTCACACATGCCTATTTTGCTTAGAGACCACTGTATCTGTTGACTACCCGGGTTGATGGTTTACAGCCACAATCTTATTCTTTTTTTAACTTTCTTATTAAATGCACTTTATGATGGATAACATATAATTTCTGTTTATTTGTGTTGTCATATGGTAGTAAAATGTTGTTGATTTTTAATTTGTTTCATTGAAATTTTTAAGGATTAATCACACGATCAGTCGTTAATTTAAACAGCTCCATTTTTTCTGGTGGCATAGGCTGAAAATGCCGATGCTGATGAAAAAATGTCAAAACCAAAGTCAAAGAAGAAGTCATCTTCTGCTGCTGGGTCGGAAAAGAAACCCAGGTTTGAAACCCTTACATTTTGATGTGAAGTTAGGCTAAATATACACTGAGCCTTGGCCTATTACAGGCATATGATGCTGTGCATTACCAGTAATTTACTCACTGATACACTGAGAACATGATCCTTTCATTTCTGGAGTAATTTTCAGTGGTTGTATACAGACATATCTACTTTGCAAAATTTATGCATTTAACCCTCCAAGCAATGGGTGGTCACATAATGTGCTATGATATCGCTAGCTCATGCTAATCAGCTGCCTCATCTGAGATCGTAAAATGCATCTGGTCACGAATCTGACTCACGTCAGCAGCACTGTCTCAAATTTTGGCTGTCAAGGTTTCTAATGGAAGTTGAAGCTGCTGCTGTCGTAATAAATTTCTTGTATTAACATGCTGTTATAAACAGAACTTTTAGGTTATGGTTCAGTTCTCATTATGGGTCATTTGCAAGGCAAGCAACCTTGAGCAAGTTGCTAACCTGCTGCATTCTCAGGTCAACTCAGCCTCCTACCCTCAGTTGGATTCAAAATTAGTATCTTATGGGCTACAGCTTCGAGGTGAAGGCCTAGTGTGGCTGATTGGGGCGGTTGTATGTCTGCTTGCTGCAAACCATGGATCCAATTGTTTGCTGACGCGGGAAGTGGATGGCCGCATAGTGCACTGCGGTATAACATTATCTCATGCCAATCAGCTGTCACTTCCAAGATTGTAAAGTGCTATTGGTTACCAGTCTGTCTTATGTTAGCAGTGTTATAGCAAGTAATCTTTGCTTTTAAGATAGAGTGTTTTTTATGTTGTGATAACCGTGCCTGTATGCTTATAACATACTTACATATTTGTTTGGTTTTTGTTATTTTCATCCTTTATTAATTTACTGATCTCAGGCTTCTATCTCCTTCATTACCATCTGTTTCTGGATTTTTGCTTTTTTTAAACAGCAGTGCTTGTTCCATTTCTCTCTTTTTAGTCTCTTTTAAATCAGTTTTAGTTTTTTTAGTTTATGATGTGCTAGATTAATCTGACTGGCATCATGCTCGCCGATTTTCCCGTGCAAGTCATTTACCAGATCATATGACACATACAAATGTGCTTATTGTTGTATTACCGTACATAGACAACGCAAAGCCAAGAAGGATGATGATGATGATGATTTGAATGATAACTACGTGAAGCTGAACATGAAAGCCAAACGCTACAAGTCAAAGGGTGGGTCGGGTGGTGGGCCACGACTCACGTACAAGCAGCGACTGCTGCAGCGCAAGAAAAGCCGGGGCACCTGCTATAACTGCGGAGAGGAGGGTCATTGGGCACGTGATTGTCGAAAACCAAAGAAAGGTGCTCTGTGTCACCTTGTCCTCTTGTTATTTAGCATGATAATTAGAGTAGTGAATTGTAATTCTAAAGGCTGCATAGCGAGAATTCAACCATGTGTGTTTGTTTGTTAAAAATGTGACAAATTCAACTTGCACAAATCATGAATGTTGAGTGGAGGAAAAGTAGTGGTTATGGAATGCGGAACAAACAACAGCAAATTGTTGGCCCAAGCCAACCAACGTTTGGTGCGAATTTGGCATTTGCTAGGAAACCATGTCCACTACTGCAGTTTACCATGATGTTTTTGTTACTTGGCGCAAAAGCTGGTAGTCATTTTTGGTGCCTTAGAAGGCTGAGTTGACAGCTAGTTAGATACTACGAACCCAGCGTTATTGTTAAGACCAACCCAACTGACATGTCTGATATGAATTTCTAGTGTGCTTCCAGTCCAGTGTTAAAGCTTACACACTAACTGTCTATTTATCATCTGTTGAGCGCATGACTGATATTGTGATAATGATGATGTGAAATTGTGCCGGTGGTTTGAAGGTTTCGGTGAAGAGCAAGAGGAAGAAGTAGGAGATCAAACTACTCCTAAGGTAAAGGGCACTTGCTATCGGTGTGGTCAGGAAGGTCATTGGTCGCGTACTTGTAAAGGATCGACCGGTTCAGGTACTGAACAAGCACTTTGTGACTATCATTGCAGTGTTCAGTTTGTGTTTGCTGCTTTTGTTATTTGTCATGACTATTTTAGCCAGGGCTGTACCAAATATTCTATTCGGTCCAAATAGTAGGCCGAATAGTGAATTCGTATTCGGCCGAATACTAATGCCAAAAAACAGGCCGAATACGAATAATAAGCACTGCACCATCGCCGCTCGTTGTTTCTGCATTTAGCCTTAGACGGTTGCTGTCTCAGCAGCATAATGCCCAGACGTGATGCTGCATGGCATTTTCTTAACAATTTAGTTTGCTCACTGTCAAGAGTCTGTTGTGAATCAACGTCTTGTTTCATTAGTGTCAGTAATCTCTGTTAGTATCATTCATTTAACATGGATACAAATTACAAAATGTCTGGTTTGGAAATTTTCAAAATATCCGATTTGGAAATTTTTCTCCGCACCCTGGCATCGTGTAACGTGTTTGAACTTGCGTCAGCTATTTGTATTCTATTCATATTCGGCCAAATAATGTCATATATTATTATTTTTTGACCGAATAGTAAAATCTGCTATTTGGTACAGTCCTAGTTTTAGCTGGCATCGCTGAAAACACTTCGTTTGTTGTGACGGATGTTACTTTAGCATGGTCTGTCTGTCATACTCGTGTGTCTTGTGAAAACTGTTGGACAGAATGAGATGCCATTTGGTAGGGACACTTGTGTGGCCCCAAGTAACATTGTATCAGACAGGACCCTGGTCCCCACGGGAAGCTGACATCTGGGGGTTGGAGCCAAAGTCAAGCCTGTGGCCAAGATATAGGAAACTTATTGCTGTGGGTTTTGCTTTTACGTTCCTTCCTGCCAGCCCAATAGCACATTACAATGCTGAATGTTGATAGCTTTACAGCTTTGTTCATTTTGCTGTATTTTACTACCTTGTTTAGTATTTATTTTTCAGCTGTATAGTAACCAAATACTTTATTTCTAAAGCCATGTTTATGACCCAAGTCCAGTTTTGTTACAGGGTGCCTAAGATGATGAATGTGTACAATGTACAATTTGTTCGTGCAAAGGAACAATTGATGACAAGCCTAACGAGTCACTCTGACCGATACCTAAGCTGACTTGAGTCATGTTTTCAGTTGTAGTATTTGCAGTAGTTGTAGTCGTAGTAATTGTTGTTGTTGTTATGAATGAGTTACTGTAATTGGTGACAAGCTAGATGTACTAGACCATCGTTTCAAGCTGAGCGGGCCATGTTTGCATCTTCAGTTGTAGTAATTGTTGCAGTAATTACAAGAGAGAGTGTGCGAGTTACACTAAGGTTTATCTGTTTAGGAACAGTCGCTGCTGACAAGCCAGAAGAAGACCCGTCACTTGGCCCTTCATTCAAACCGACTGGAACATGTTTCCGCTGTGGCCAGGACGGACACTGGGCTCGTCAGTGCAGAGGAGGTCAAGGTAATTTCGATGAAATATTTGTTGACTGTGTTGAGTAATTCGTTTGCTCATTCTTACATTCATTTTTCATTTATTTGTTTTATATATTTAATCAGACAATCAGTCAGAACTCATTTCTGTAGCATCATATGTTGCAATTGAGTCAAAGGTTTATTTTTTGTTCCTTTATTACATTTGTTCATTTTATGTATTTAATTTTTTATTCTCTCATTTCATTGCACTTGTTTCATCCATTTGTTTGCCTGCTAACATCCATCCATCTACATTTGTTCATTGCTACACTGCATGCACAGATACACAAATATTTTGTTGATCGAAGAATCTTAGATGTTGGGTAATGAGTTTGGTTAAATGTTCTCTGTTCATTGTTAATTATTGCTTCAGGTAGAAGTAAACACTAAACACGATGTTATTTATTGCATTAAATAACACATACCATGCCCTACGAACTTACGTACTGCTATACTAAGCTGAGATCACTTTTAGTCTTTGAAACCACACGTATAGCAGATTGTTAATTAACAAAACTTCTCGCTTAAATGAAAAGGATTTTGTCATATGTATATTGTTGTTGAAGGTGGACATTTACTAACTGCTGTTCTTGTTGATGCTGTTTTTAGACTTGCACAGTGTTAGGTTTTCTTATGTTTTTTTTATTTGTGCTTATTTTTTAGATGTATTTCATATTTTCATTAATTCATATTTTTTGTAACTAAGTTGTGTTTGTTAACTTTTTAATAAATGAACACATTGATAAGGTGTGTGTGATGAACTAGGACCAGATGGTCAGTCGGGGGCTGATGCTGGCAGAATAAACACAGCTGCTGCAGCAGTAGAGTTTGATCCCAATGCTCTGGTAGCAGACGATGAATTTCCATCTATGGAGGAAGCTGTCATGCTTTCCAGAGGCATTCGTACATCAATTGTCAACAAGAGTTCCACAGGTAACGTTGCATGTCACCTCTCAAGGCTAAAGCTTTTGACTTGTTTTAAAGTTGTAAGCAGGCCCATAGAGAGGGTGGGTAGGGGTGTATGCTACCCTGGGCACCGCAACGTTTGGGGCCTCGCAGTCACTCAAAAATATTAAGTACACCAGAATGCACCATTTTGAACAGAAAAATTAAAAAAAAATTTTCCCATAGGGGCCCCATGAAAATAGGGGCCCCGCAAGAATGTTTTCCTGGGCCTTGCTGTGGCTCTCGACAGGCCTGGTTATAAGACATTCAGAGCAAAAAACCTGTGCATTTTGGACCATCGAGCTTGTAAAGTTATTTTCAAACTTTGTAAAGGGCAGTCGCTTGCTGTGTGAGTTTGGAAAGTCTCCATGTGGATATTAAGTAGTAGTAGGCATTTTTCTTGCATTGTACAGCACTAGTTTTGGCGGAGTTTTGTGCTATCCCAGCACTTATAGTTATCACCTGGGGCCTAATTTACCAAACATCATAAAACAATCGTAAAATTGTCGTAAAATCTTCTCAACTTCGTCGTATCTTTGATGTAAATCAACAAGTTACGATGTCGTAAGATTGTTGCAAAAACGTTGTATCCGAGTTTTGGAAGCTGATTTTATGACTTCGTAACTGTCTCACAATTCTGTTGCAACTCTGTAGTCACTAAAATTAACCAGCCAGTCAATTGCCATTACGTTGATTTCAACCACGATTTCAGCCAATCGTGATGCAGTGTCACTGAGCTGGCAACGCATGGTGCTGCACGCCAATCATCTGCTTCTGCCGTTGCCAATGTTTACCAGTGTAAACAATAACAAGTGAACTGATTTCACGGCAGTTTCGCTGCCTGAAGTTACCGCAAATCAAATTTATACATATTACAGCACTATGTGAAAATTATATACTAATGAAAAATCGAAATATGCACTGCATGCATGCTTGATGCTGTCGTACGACAGCTAATGAGCTGTTGTACATTTTGTCATAACTTTGTCCTATATTTGTCATAACTTTCTTGTACAATTTTTTGTAAATCGCATTTTATCGTACATTTGTCGTAAACCTTCTGCATGTCGTAACATTGTCGTATATTTGTTGTACGATGTTTTGTAAATTAGGCTCCCGTTTCATGTGCTGTGAGAATGAAGCTTTTACTAGCACTGTCTTTGGACCAGTAAATCACTTCAGTATATAATCACCCACCAAGGTGAACTCAGCCTTCCATCCCTTTGGGGTAGATAAATCCAGTAGTAGCATGTTTTTGTTTGGCTCGGGTTAAGGCAGGGCACATTCACCTGTGTCAGGTGGCAGTTAACACTCTGCGATCTCATATGGCAGGTGATGTTCTGCAGCTCTGAGATGGGTTACAGCTAATAGCTATGGACAACCTCTTAACATTTGTATAATCTTGTACATACTGTGTGCACTGTCTGTTGGCAGATGATACGGGGCAGGGCAGTTGTGAGATGGTGAGTCAGGACTCTATGTTTGGCATTTACCGAGCTCCGTACGAGAAGCCGACGCCATTGCGTTGTATTGAGCCGCTGTATAACCTCAATGAAGATGGATCTGTACCTGGTCTGTGTTAACAATGTCTGCTTTTCAGTCAGTGAATTAATCCACAGATTAAAGCACTTATTATGCATAGTTCCTCAGAAATTTCTTAGCTTACTGTTGATTTAACTAAATTTTAAGGTTTTTTTGATGTTACTTAGGTTCAAAGACAGCTGTAAGTGTTTCATATTAGGAGCATTGCTGTCCGGCTCGCTGGTTCTGATATATTGTCTGCAACTGCAACTATTATTTCTAAGTTAATACATGACTGACCGGTTGATTTAATTACATGCAGGTATGATTGGAAAGCCATGAGTTGAGGCTAAGATTTAAAACATTATCCATAGTAATGTCACTGTTTTTCAGTTTAGACAGAAGATTGTTAACAATATATACAAGATTGTACAAATGTTAACAAGCTATGTTGACCAAAGTGCAGAGACAAACTGCTGAATAACGGAAAGAAAGATTTTTATTATAAGAATTTGTTTGTTGTGAAATGCATAGAACAGAAAGTTTGTTATTTGTACTAACAGTTGACAGTTGCGTAACATTTTTGTCACTTATGTTGATTTTGAATATGTTTAAGTGGTGAATTAATAATTATAATTGATTGGCAATGTTTAGTTTGTGTGTTTAGAATTGGTAGCAGCAATTGTGAATTTTTCTGCGAATGATGCACATTTTTTGTTTGTTGAAATTGCAGCTGCTTTCTTCTGTTTGATTTTGACAACATGGCCAATATTTAGATGATGATCTGCATCTTTTCTTAATATTATACCAGCCTTCACCATGCCATTTTGATGCAGTTGTTTTTTTCTTCAGATACTTCACAAGAGGTGATTGATGCAATGCGAATGTTCGGTTTCTCCAGTTTTCGTCAGGGTCAGGAAGCCGCAATCATGCGAGTTCTTTGTGGTCAGTTTTCGGATTTCTGTGCTACTACTGTGTTGCACTGTAGATTACTTTTTATCTGGAGAGTGGTAAGTTGAATTTTGAAATTCTTAGAGCTTTGATGTTAGCTCGATCTATATATTTACAAAGTTACACTTTGCAGAGAGCTTCAGGAAAGAGAAAACAAGATTTAAATGGCAACTACTTGACTTATGCTGATGACACACAGTGACAAAAATACATGTGCTCGTTTTTTTGTGCAAATTTCTCATCTCAGTTGAATCTTTCTGAAAGTTTTTATTGAAGAAAGTTTCATGACAAGCACAGACAGGAAATCAAATCTTTTTGTTTTGGTCATGCACCTGTGAATTCTTTCATGGAATAGGGCCGTGTTCGACTGACTGTGAGAAACTTTGTCAAGAAAAAATGTGCACGGAAAACCATGTGTCGACGTGTAGTTTTTTGTAAGATCTTACGGAACGTGAATGTGTGTCAACAGCATAAGCCTGCTAGGTCAGGACAGTCAGAAACGAAAACAGTCTTGTACCTTTTTTGTCAAAATGTTAATAAGTGAAGGTTGTATTTTGATTAATCTATTTAGCTTTATTAGTTCTATAGCCATAGGAATATGTGGTTGGAATTAACTGAATTATGGGGCATGTTGCTTATATATGCTTTAAATTTGTGTGGCATATGCTTGTAGGTATGTCGACATTAGTGGTACTGTCGACGGGTGCAGGCAAGTCTTTGATCTATCAGTTAGCGGCTTACCTTTATTCCCAGCGCAGTCGCTGTATCACGCTCGTTGTTTCACCACTTGTTAGTCTCATGCAAGATCAGGTTTAGCTCCATTTAGTGTTTTCTTGACTTATTTGTTGACTTATTTGTTCAATTGCCACATATTGCAATGTTTAAAAGATGATTATGCTTGTTGTATTTTTTTAAATTTTACTACTTTTATATTGTATTGGTATTTTTGTGATTTTTACATGCAACAGCAGCTACTGCTATAGTGCGTCTAATCCATCGCACTTCTGTTCATCCGTCACACTGGTGGATCGGTCAAAAACGGTGCAATGTAGGATAACCAAATCTTTACTGTTGGCTGCCTGGAAGACTTTAGTTTTAAGATTTGTAAAGGTTTTCCATAAATTCAAAAGGGGTCACCCTGAGCGAGGGTGCTAAATGACAAGGAGTTAGGGAAAATTTGCGATTTTAAGCCAATATGGCTGCGCGAGACCGGTTGTGCCCCCTGGCAAGCGTAAATGAAACGTCGTAGCTGGGATCAGTCAGCTTAGATTTTGTTCTCACTAGCCTTCAAGCATGCACCACTGTCGCACATTTCCTTTTGTGTTAGCTGGGCTTTTCTTGTCTGTAGTTGGGAACTTGTTTGTGCAGATTTTGGCTGTTTTGGTTTTAACATTTTCTGCTGCAATTTAGTCTGCTGCTGTCATATTATGCAACGCGACTCTCTATTTTTTTGGATTGATCGATCGATCAATTAAATTTTCATAAAATCAACCTAATGTGTATAATTGAGCCTTATGAATCTGCATTTCAGTACTGGGGCCTAATTTTTAATAGTAGTAGCTATAGGTGTTTGCAGATCTTGTTGTTACAGTTGTTTTCTGCACTGTTGCACTGTAGGTTAGTGAGTTGCCTGAGTGTGTTCGTGGGGCATGTATTCACACCAATATGACGCCACTACAGCGTCGCTCAGTCATGGAATCAGTTGCCGCGGGTAACGTGCACTTCCTGTTGCTATCTCCTGAGATGCTGGTGGGTGGGAGTGGTGTTGGTAGCGGTCCTTCGTCTGGTATTCTTGCACGTCTGCCTCCGATAGCATTCACGTGCATCGATGAAGCACACTGCGTGTCCGAATGGTCGCATCACTTCAGGCCTTCGTATCTTCGCGTCTGCACGGTATGGTACTGGGTTTTTTTGTCCAGCTTGTTTACAGATTATTTCATGACATTCAAATTAGTTCAGTTTTAATCTGATAGAGCTTACATGTTCCTTTTTCTTTAAGAGTTTACATTCTTTGTCGCTCAGTCGTAGCTATGTTTGTACTATGTGTGCTGCATAGCTCAGCTTTTGGAGATCATCTAAAGCATACAGTTAAGTCATGTCATTGTGCTTGCATGTTTTTGGTTGGTAATTTGTTTGTCGCTAATTCATTTATTTCTGCCATGCTTTACATTTTGTGGTGCTGTCTTACATGCTGTGACACTGTTGCCTTGAAGATTTTGGTTCATAACATTAACTGACAAGCAATTACATCGCTGTGTTCAGTTCAGCATCGACCGTAGACGATCGAGCTGGTAGCGAGGAGCCCCAACCAACAAACTGTTACAGTAGTCGACTCTGGAATGAAGCTGTTGACTACTTGCTTTTGCTGCGTCCATCGGCAGGGCATGCACACAGCTTTTTTTTGCGGTGCAGCTGTAGGAAACATCGGCTGACTAACTGGCTGGCTGATGTGTGGTTCGAATGACAGTTTGGAATCCAGTATGATGCTGAGGTCACGCACCGTAGATAATAGTAGTCTCTGTGCGCTGTATAGGTGTTGCGTGAGCAGTACGGTGTGCGTTGCATGCTGGGATTGACGGCGACAGCAACAATGACGACTGCTGTCAGTGTCGCTCGTCATCTGGGCATTGTCAACGACACTACGGCTACAATCCGTGGTGCGCCGATCCCGGCCAATCTCAAGCTGAGTGTTTCCAGTGATGGCAATCGTGAACAGGTTCATACCATATGTACTTTGTTTGTTGCTTTTTTTTTTATATCAGAATACCCTAGTGTTCATTATTAACAGGGTTTGGAAGACTTGAGTTTTAAAAAAGCCTAACCTGATGGTTTTTATTGCTTTTGGGTTTTTTGGGGGTTAAACTTGATTTTGAGGTTATAGAATCGGCATTGCTAGATACTGTCCACATCAATTGAATATCAATGAATGGCAAATTCATCGGTTTAAAAATTTTTGAAACTCACTGCTGCATTTAATAACTGGCTCTTAGTCTTGCTTGTCGATCTTCACATTTTATTCATTGTTCACAGATTTTTAGGTGCAAAGTAAATCTCGTGAATATGTGCAGTGTCTGGATGCCCATATGATCGGCACTCAGCCAGTAAAAACAATGCTAATGCAGTCTCAAACTGTTTTCTTTATTGAACACAAACTGAAAGTAGTTATCTGTTATTTGTGTGACTTGTAGGGGTGCTGATAGGGCTGACGAAAGGAGCAGTGTTTTCTCAGTGTAACAGTTGTAGTTGTAGTAGTATGGTAGGTGTTGTAGTGGTCTGTGGCTTGCAGGTGTTAATGCTGCTGCTATAAAGAGCTGTGTTCTTTTGATGTGTAGTAATTGTAGTCGTACTTGTGGTTGTTATAGTAGTTGTTGTAGTAGTATAGTGGTTGTAGTGGTGGTCTATGGCTTATAGGCACGATACGTCTGCTCAAAGATGCCATGTTTTTTCAGCGTGTAGTGGTTGTGATTGCTGTAGTAGTCATTGTAGTGGAATGGTAGTTGTAATAGTGCTGTGTGGCTTGCAGGCGTTGATACGGCTGCTGAAAGGAGCCTTGTTTTCTCGGTGCAAGTCGATCATCGTGTACTGCACGCGGCGTGAGCAGACCGCTCGTGTTGCACAGTTGATTCGCAATCAGATGAAGGATTTCTATGACGGAGACACAACGGACGATGACAGTGAAGAGGAGGAGGGTGATGTAACACCTCCACGGGGCAAGAAAAAGAAAGGTCTGTTGAATGAAAATGTCTTATTTGTCTGAAACTTGTTCTCTGTTTTTAGTATCCGTCTGCATATGTTTCAGTTGTCGCAGTTTTGCGGTAGCCAGCTGCTCCCACCAGTTGGAGTACGTTCTTTTTGCCGATTTTGCAAGTGTGCTTCTGTACATGCTGTTTCTGTTGCCAACTTAAAACTTTTCCGTGAGGTGGCTGTTAAGCCGTCCCTTTGCACCTCAGGTTCAGTGGGCTTTTTGCTGTCATTGTGCATTGTACAAATTTACATACTTGCTTTGAAGTTGTGAAGCCATGTTCATTGATACTTTTCTCTGTTACTGAAACATTAAGGTGTCAATTTTTGTTTCTCAAAAGTATAGCAACTTTAGTTTTGCCTTGTACCATAGACATGGATACTTTCAGGTTTAGCCCGTTGCTATTCTGGCTGAAATTTGTAGATGTTCCTTTAGCTAGTATGCTCATGCATACAGGTCACTTACATCGGGGTGCTTTTCAAGTAAAATACAAGTTACTTTTCAACTCACAAGTCTAGCATTTGTGAGGTCATTCTTTTTAATATGCTAAAGAATCATCAGTTAGATAATGTCTTCAACTTTCGTAGTTTTATTATTTCAAGAGTACTGCAACAAATGTGTACATGCAATTGTTCATTCTTGAGAACTGCTCCGTGCTGCGGAGTCTGAGTTATTCAGCGTATTTAATTGTGTTTGTTGGAAGGCAAGGGGAAGAAACGTAAAAAGAAGAAGCACGGTTCATGGACAGCCGACTGCTACCATGCCGGCATGACGGGCATCGCACGCAAGAACATCCAGGAAGATTTTATGCACGGTCGGATCCGCGTCGTCGTTGCAACCGTAGCATTCGGCATGGGTTTGGACAAGTCCAACATTCGTGGAGTCGTTCACTTCAACATGCCGAAGAACATCGAGTCATACATCCAGGAGATAGGAAGAGCTGGCCGCGATGGTCAGACTGCCTACTGCCATCTGTTCCTTGACTGCAAGGTCTGTCAGCACTATTCATCATTGTTACTTCGGATTACTGAAGATGATTTCTTTTCTGCCTCTGTTGACTGTTATAAGCAACCTTTATTGTCAGACAGCATGTCTGTATCTGAGTTTGGCTGCATGCGTGTCTGTCTGTTTGCAGCACTTGGCTGTTATATTTAGTCTGCTCGGAAACGATAGTTTTCGGAGCAGACTTACGTTTTACCACAGATGTATTAAAACTCAAAAACTCAAAAAGTTGGGAATGGATGTTGATGAAATGTTTTTGGATAGATGGGGCATGGCTCAGGGACCAGTTGGTGAGGTTCTAATTTAACCTGAACTAAAACAGTTTCATATAATGCCAGCCATTCACGCATTGTCTTTGTTAATCATAAACGCTGTGTTGCTGCTGACCTGTTTTAGATGCCATAGACTGGGGTGAACAGTTCAGTTTTAAGCCAGTTGTTAGAAAGATTCTGGGGCAATCTAGATTGCAGTCTATGTACAACTAGAAATTTTGGGGCAAAGCCCAACGTGAGTCCACCCGGCGCCGTAAGTCTGATTGGGAGGGAAAATTTAGGGAGTTGAAATCCCCCCGGTAGCAAAGTCACATGGCCCAAACTCCAATGCATTAGTATACACAAAATGTGCAGCGCCGACTTAGGGTGGGTCAACATCCGTGCCTGTAACTTTTGTTAATGGACCAAACTTCACCAATTTTTTGTTAGATTCCATGGAAATCGTCCTCGATGAGGTTTGTTTCCAAGTTTTGATATCTCAATCGGTTCTTAAGATATTCGTGGTAAAAGTCAAAAGTTGTCCGAAATCAAGCCAAATTTGCAAGTTTTTGGCCCTCCCAAATTTCTGGTGTGCGGGTTTCCCAAATAAGTGATTATGCCACTCTATGGCCCACCATGTGGCAAAGTTTCACAAGGGTACTCTTTCCCTAAAAGCCACAGGTGCAGATATGTCAAATTTTAAGCCAATTTTGGACCCCCTTTGAAAAATTGTAAGGGGGACCCCATTCCCGGTAGGTGGTGCACTAGTAAGACTTGGTCATTCTGTGGCACATGTAAGAATTTAGGGGTGCAGCACCCCTTAGGGGCTGAAATATGGTCTTTCAAAAAAGTTGATTTGGGTGGGTATGATTTCACATCGAGATCTCCGTAATTGCTCGACTAAAGTTTACCGGACTTGTTTTGCCTAACGTGGGAAGAATTGCGGTAGATCAAATACTTGTCCGATTTTGAATATCTTCATCCGTTCCGGAGATGTTCACCGCCAAACTTTGAAGTCATCTGAAATCGGGCCAAATTTTGCATTTTTTGGGGGTGGGCCCTCGAAATTTTGGGCCGTCATTATAAAACTTGGCCTACTGCTGATCACCATGCAAAATTTCACGCCGATTGACTGACACATCTCGGAGATCTCATGTTGGATAAAAAAATAAATAAAACATTTGCAGTAAAACATAAGCCTGCTCCGAAAGCTATCACTTCCGGGCAGGCTAACAAGCTTAGCACAGTAATGTGCATGATCAAAAGCTGTTACAAAGTCAGTCATTAGACAGCAAGGATAAGGACAACGATGCAACGTATCAGTAATGTGATGATTCAGAAAATTGAGTGCAAAAGATATAGATTTTTAGCTCATGAAGTATGCAAATGAAACTGGTCATTAGCATGCTAGTTGTTGCTGCAAGTATTAACCAGCTGTAAACTTTTATTTTGTGGAAGTTGTTGAAAAATTTGTAGCTCTGCCTTTGTTATTTGTCATCTGTGAAAAGCATTGTAAATAGTGTTATAAATTTTGCCAAATTTTGACCATGCTGTTTGTCAATTGTTAGTCTGAGGATCGGAGTGAATTGAAGCGGCACATTTTCTCAAGATCCGTCGACCGGGTAGCTGTCAAGAAACTAGTCAAACGAATATTTCAGCCGTGCAAGTGTCCTAAACGGTCACAAGGAATGCAGGTATTTTGTTTTGGTTGCAGCGGTCTCAGTATAGAGTATTATGGATTAATTTTTAGATGACATTTTTAATGAGTACTAGTGCCATTCTGTCAGAAGTGAGCTATCCAAATTGATGTTTTTATTACATACTTAGAGCAAGTAGTCTAGTGCTTAGAATGTAGGATAATCAAACACATAACTTTTAGAGTGCAGTTTGAATCTTATCATATATCATTCACAAGCAGCCTCGAGTAATTTACTAACTTACTGTTTGTTTGGGTCAACTCAGCCTCCTGTTCTTGGTGGGATGTGAAACCTGTAGTAGCAGGTTGTTGCAAGTTGCTGGCCCTGCTGGACTATGAGTGAAAGTCTAGTGGGGCTGATTGGAGCTGTGGTATGTGTGCTGCTTGCAGCATCTGATTGTACTTGCAGTTTTTTTACTATTACAGTTAATGACTTAACGTGTGTATAAACTGTGTAACAAATTAATTAGAGCTGTCAAATTAATGTGTTAATTAACACATTAATGCATTAATAAGTAACATGCATTAAAAAAATTAACGCCCATGCCTAAATTTACTTAATTTACATAATTCTGTAAAGCAAAAGTTCCAATATTTCGTTAAACTGTGGCTATTTGACAATCAAATGAATTCAAGTGATGAAACTGTAGTTGCCTTTCCATCATTGCTGTAGATAAATATTATTTAGATGACAGGCTAATAGATTTTTATGCTAGCGACGATGTAAGTTATTGTTAAACATGTGTTTTTATTTGCTTTTCAACTCTCTATATTCTACAGGCGGGGGCCCTCCAAAGGTTGCGGGGTCTAGGGTAACTTCCCCCTATTCTCCCTCTCATCGGGCCTGGGTTCATCAATAACGCATTTATTAGTGCATTAAAAAATTAACGCAGTGTGTTAATGCATTTAAAAATTAACGCTGCAACAGCTCTAAAAGAAATAGATGATTTGTTCACTGGTGTGGACAGTAGTTAGAAACGTATTGCACTGCAGTATGATCATATACCAATCAGGCATCTTCGTCACTGCAAGTTTACTGCCATAGACTGAAGACCGAACTTTTTGCCTGGTCTTACAGCTGTTCTGACTAACATTGTCTCATTGCACTGATTATTACGGGACTTCACTGTTATTGTTACATGTCCTTGCAGTATTAGGAGTTATGCCACGTTAAAGTACATTTGTTCATCATCATCATCATCACCGTCATTTGTCACTTAGCATTTCTGGTCACAAATTTGACTCGTGGAAGCAGTGCTGTAGCAACTACTGGACTTTACGTGTGGTTTCCCTGTTTTAGCTGTTCGTGACGTGTGGCTTGGTAGTGTAGTGGTTTCGGCATTGGACCTGAAATGGAAAGGTTGCAGGTTTGACTCCCGGCCACTCTACCCGCAGGTAACGACTCTGGGCAAGTTGTTCACACACATGCCTGTGTCACCAAGCAATATAATTTGGTACAGGTCATAGTGCAGTGAAGCTGTCTTGCTGGGAAGGTAACCGCAGGCCTGGTGGAAAGAATGCAGTCTACCACTGGGTTTGTGACTGTGTCACCTGTACGAGTATGGGTTTCTTTTCTTTCACGCTTGATAGTTAATGCTGTAGAAGCCGCAGTCCGAAGCAGCAGCAGTGAGTGAAGAGAATCTGGTGGAAGGGTTTGATGTGTCTGGTCTGGACACTCCGTGGGATGATGATGAGATGGAATCAGACACCGTGGCCCAGACACAGCGTCGACAAACTGCATGTCCCGGCCACGAGCGGGCGCTACCAGTCGACGACATTGTACGACTGCTCGACATGAAGGAGGAAGGTAAAAACCGGTTGCTTATTCTGCACTGCCAGTGTTTTGTTTAATGCGTCATATGAATGCATGATATGAAAGAGGAATGCAAAAATGGCACACTCATTGCGCACCGTCAGTGTTTTGTGTTTTAATGAATTGTACAAGTGCTTTTTATGAAAAAGGAAGGCAAATTCCAAGTACTTGCTCCAATGGACAGCATAACAGGTAAAATTATTAGAGCTACCATTAGTCTTAAATATGCACAGTTATAATTGCGAGTTTTCACAATGTTAGGTTTAGGTTGTTTCTGTGTTTTATGTTTCATATTAGGGTTTTCTGTAAAGGTTAAACTTTCTGTTTCATTGCTGTAAAAGTTTAACTTACTGTTTCATTACTATGTGTATTTATGTGCATTTTGTCTGGATTGGCCATCTCCGAAATGACCTATACTGTGTGGGTGGGACGTTAAACCATACAAACTCATTCATTCTAAGTACTTGCAAGTTATCGTTCTGATTTACAGTCACTCAGATGACACGTAAGTTGAGTATTGGATGATGCACAGCTGCAGGTGCTACTCTGCCATTCATGTCACCGATGCCAACTGGTCAGCTATATCAGCTTGAGACATCTAAAGACAAACTTGTTCTGCTAGTAACAGACTACAACACACAGTGCATTACGGCATCTGACTTTGACTGCACCGTAGAAATGATCTCACTTTTCCTTACAGAGAAGAACAGTGGATGGTTAATAAGGTAATTGCTTGAATTGGACGAAGATGAGATAAGTCATGACGTGTCACAATCGGTGTTGAGAACTTGCAGCATAAAGTGTTTCAGTTCTCGTTGTTTAAATTTTCGCAGAGGCTAATAATGTACTCATTTGTCACTTTGGGAGTTACTGCATGAAAGTTAATGTTCGCTGTGTTGTCATCAAGTGTTGTGTGTTCAATTGATGCCAGTTATTGAGACACTACTGTGCTATTTGGAGCTTCACTCAAAGAAATGGATTGAAAACTTGCAACCGATCTTTGCTAACTGTGCTGTCCAGTTCTACGGAGGCAGATCGCAAATGTTGGCTGTAGCCAAGAAGGTCAGTTATTGTTTTAGTGCTTTTGGCTAATGCTAATAACTACCATATTATATATTATATGATAGTGTACTGGTATCAGATACATTTCATTTATAAGTGCTGTATTAGTAGGACAGATGACTATTAATAGGACAAGGAGTAGCAGTAGAAATTTTCAGTGAGTGGTTGTGTTACTTAAATGTCTAATTTTGGTTGTCTCTACCATTAACTGGTCATGGCGTTGTTAGGTCAGGTCGTACATGAAATTAGACTTTGGGAGTTTTCATTGGTCATATGCCCTTCTCTTGTTAAAGCAGTGAAGGGCAAACACGATCTGTCATTCCTGAGTGTGGTCAGGCTGCCATGGTGCCTGGCAAAGGGCTAGAAAATAGCCAGGTTTAACTGTCGTTCTGTCGCAAAGGCTGGGCTTTTTTATCAGCTAATTAGCTTAATTAGAGTTAAAGGTTTTGATGCTAATTAGCTTAATTAGAGTTAAAGGTTTTGATGCTCAGGTTTTCCAAAACTGTACATTTTAGCTTGAGGACTGCCAGCGCTCCAAGCTGATGAAGTTTTACATGATAAAATTAGTTATGGCCAGGTCTGAGCTAAAGAATTAGTGAATCACATGAGGCTGAGCCTATACAATAATTACTTAAGCAGTCTGGTCCGGTTGAAAAATAAATGGATCATGTCATAATTCCGGCCTGTTCACGTTGAGTTCAGTTAAGTGTTTATGGTACATTATGTTGTTGCAGTGTCCGCCAGTGGCCGTTGCTGTAGCAAAGATAAAGCAGGACGGACAGTTTGAGAACGTGACTAACAAGATTGAGTTCAACCTCGTTGAATTGTGCGATCTCATGGGTTGGGATTCGTCGCCAGTGAAAAAAGAACTCAAACTGCTTGAGTGGAATCTTGGTCTGCTGATGATTACAGTTTTTTCATATAAAACTGCAAGGATTGTTTTCTTTCTTTATTTGTTGACTGACCATTTTGTAATTTTATTTTTTTTTGCGGATAGTTAGCTATTTTGGTCAACGTGATCTTTCATGGTGCAATAAAAGAAACATTAGGAAGAAGGCTTTGTAAGTCATGTAAAAGTTACGATGCTTGTGCATGAGTGTGAAGAAGTTTTGTATTGTGGCTGATTCAAGCTGCTGCTGACATGAAGGTTGTGGTAGTGTCTGATTCGATATCTTTTATCCATATTTTGTAGTGTCCACTTTCTTTAATGAAGTGTAATGCTTTGTTTAATGTAGACATAGTTTTTCTATAGTTTTTCTCCATAAAGAATAATTGACTTCTTTTCTGTACCATTCTTGGCAGCTGAATTCAGTTAGTTACATTTAATGACTGTTTTAGTAGTAGAAATATACATGATCCATTGATCTCTGGTACTGTGCTTAACAGGTCCAGAAGGTTCGAAGAAGTCTGGCGTGGTTGTCGAGTTCTCAACACTCAGTTACCATCTCCGATCCCCGGGCGACATGTCTCCGGAAGAGCTTGACGAAGTGGTCGACTTTCTGATGGAACGTATCGAGACGCAGGAGAAGACCGAACTTTTCCACCTCGAAAACTTCCACAAAACTTTGGAAAGGTATCCTAGCATTAATAGCATGGCGCCTGCCCATTGTCTTTTTTGTTCACTTTTTGCCATTTCCTTGCATCTTAATATTGTATGCAGTATAAATTTTGTGCATTGTTTAATATTATTGTCATTTTATTTGCAGAATTTTCGCACGATGTTGTCACAGTAGACTTTACTTAAGCGTTAATTTATTACCGTTTACGTGGTAGAATTTACAGTCAGCCGGATGACAGAGCATGTTAAGCTGTGTTTAACTGCACACGCAGCGTGTCATACAAGAACGTGAAGTTCTGTGCGGACTTTCCGGACACGGATCGGTCGGATCGTCTGCGTACAGAGCTGCACCATTACCTCGAGTGTCAGCCACCAGAGTCGGTCGTCACCAACGGAACGCTGACATTCCCACTTGAGGCGGAGGCAATGAACGCACCGCAAGCCATGGAACTTGTTCCCACTGACGTATGTTTTTTCACTGCATGCTGTCTGCCGAGACCTATCTAGCTTCGCTGTGGAAATGAACGCCGTGAAAAAAGTTCAACGATTGATAGAATTGTAATCGTTAAAATTTCGATCGGTCACGCTGGTAAAACATTACAAAGTTGATGGAGTGACATGAAGACAAGCATCTGATATCATTTCAGGCGGTCAGCATTGCACAGGTTGTTGATTAAAAGGCTGCAGTGCTTTTTTGCTATACATGTTGATGTGTTGCTTGTTGGTTCTGGTGGAGTCACCTTTTTGTGGTGGAACCAACAGCCAGCCGGTTTGGCTGTCGTCAAAAGAACGTCGACAATAAGCCTCGGCATGTCGACGTCTGTACCCGACAACAGTTCGTCCAGCACAACGGTTGCAAACGACTCTGTATCCCCCTCTCTCACTCTTCTTGTATCATCTCTGATGAGAAAAGAAGAGTTGGTGGGCTATCACAACAACAACAACACGTGTTGCTTGTTATTAACTCTCTCCATCTTCAACTATTGTGTAATAAATAAACAAAGTAATGTCGATGATGGTAAAATAGTAATAATAATAATAATGGTGTGTTATTATTGTGTTGATATGGCAGTTTGGATTAATTGGTAACGTTGTTTGCCGCATTGACGAAATTAATGATGGTTGGCTCTGTTAGTACTGGGATGGGTGATCGTTGGCAGATGGGTAAACTGTCTCGGTGTGTATGGCCCAGATTCAATTGTGCCGACTTTCACCAAAACTTCCCTGCAGGGAAAGTCGTGGGCACAAATCATGAAAGTCGCAGACACAAACGGTGACAAATCATGAAACCATGAAGTTTTGGTGAAAGTCGCCGACACAAATCACGAAAGTCGCGGACACAAATCATCTCGACATGTCGAGATGTTTGCGACAAAGTCCATGACAAGTCCACGACAAACCTGTTTGTGTCGCTGTAATGGAATTTGGTCCATCACAATGCCCGGGGAAAGTCGGCGACACGGTCTGCGACAAAGTCCGGGACAAGTTCCTGACAAAGTCGCGGACTTGTCCCAGTCTTTGTCGCAAAGTCTGTGTAATGGAATATGGAATTTGGGCTTAACCAGCCACCCAGGTCAGCTCAGCCTTGCTATGCCTCCATGTGTAGGCACAATGAGTACCAACGAAAGATGGGGTGTAGAAACAGGCACATTACACGATGCGTTGTTTGTCAGTATAAGCTGGTGGCTGGCGGAAGGCTAATGAAATGGAAATCGGCACCATTGTATGGGCCATAATGCTCGGGAAGGACTTAACGTTTTATTCTATGATGTGTCGGCTGTAGGACGAGGAGGAGGCATGCGAGAAAGAACAGGCGATCCGAGCAGACATTCGCAACTTTATCAAACAGTACAGCGATGAGCACAAGTTGACAGGCCGCGCCATTGCACGCGTGTTCCAGGGCATCGACAGTCCGCGATACCCAGCCTGTGTCTGGGGCCGTGTCCGCAAGTTCTGGCGCTGCCACCTCGACGTCGATTTCCATCTGTTGCGGAAGATGGCAACACGCGAGGTCCTCCGTGCTCGGTGAAATCGGTGACCCAGCCCGATGTATGAAGCCGAATTATAGCTAATGATAGCTAATTTTTTCTTGTTATTGGGCTGTGTATTCACCCTTTTAAGAGTGGTTCAGACATTTAGTTGTTTGTTGGTTAGTTAGTCTTGTAAGGGTTAATTACCAACTGTACACTTTTTATTTATGATCTTTTTTTCCAACCCATTCTCCCATGCTGCAGTTAATTTGTAATGAAATGCAACGAACATAATGTTGTCCATTAGGTGGTGTGGCACTGCAGTATCATGTTGTGTTTGATCAATGAAGTTACTCTGTGCCGGGCCAGTTAATACCTGGATGCCAGCAGGTAAACCATCTCAGTGTGTAACCAGCCACCTAGCTCAAATCAGCCTTCTGTCCTCTGTGGGAAGGTAAAATGAATGTCACTTTTCAAGCTGAGTAGTAACAAATGCAGATGGTAAACGTAGTTCTGTAGCTGCCGGTTTAGTCCGATCTGTTGCTGAAGCCAGTAGGCTTGGTCCAAAGCCTAGCAGCTTGGTGGCGTAGCATAGTGGTAGAACGTCGGTCCTGGCTGGCGGACTTTCCTTATCCTGCGCTAGACTGATAGATGGCTGCTTGACCACTTTGTGGGTACAGCGTCCGCTATCACTCAACCAACAAGGCCAACTCAGCCTGCCATCCCTCCGGGGTCGGTTAAATAAGTAGTAACCCATTATATGGGTTACGGAAGGTGGGGACCTTTGTACAGCTGACTGGGCTGCCTGGCCGGCCGGTGCGCCAGCCTGTGTTTGCAGGCTG
>Ga0209367_1001942_pt1 | contig 26573 bp, 21 predicted proteins | sample WorMetLIZISLAND2_FD_187412 | JGI IMG/M metagenome (GOLD analysis project Ga0209367, IMG submission 187412) | Marine gutless worms symbiont microbial communities from Max Planck institute for Marine Microbiology, Germany - Olavius geniculatus... ... | reverse complement strand
GAGCACGAGCCTATAACGGGGGTATGGGGGTGGATCCCCCAGCAGGGTCCAGGGGCAGAGCCCCTGGTCAGAGGGGCAAAGCCCCCCTGAAGCTGAAACACTTTTTGCTTTTGAACGTTCAATAGAAGCCGCAAATTCACCCATTTGTTCTGAAATTTGCTGGAAAACAGCAAAAAAATGCACTTTTTCATATAATGTCACCTGTAAAAAATTTTCATGGTCGGGTCAAAAGGGGGACCATCGCACCGTGGCCCCCCTAAATATGCCACTGCAACCATTTGTCGCATTCTTTCTACGTGTTGCTGTACTTGCAGATTGTTTTTGGTCAGGTGATGGTCTGGACGTGTTCTGACATTTGATGGTCCTTGTTCTGAAGTATTCTGTGTGTATTTTATATGAAGTAGTCAACTTGTATTAACTTGTCGTTTGTGTAGGCAACAAATTGTAAAGCAGTTGCCATACATGTCTACTCTTGGGTCAACACCGTACACACCAACATCATTTGGAGGAAAAAGTTTGTAGTACTGTTATTTTTTTCAAAATTAGCATTGTCTTTCTTTACTCGAAGTGTGCACTGTGCAAGTATGTGTTGAGTGTGACGTTAAACTTCTACTACTCAAGTCACTCAGTGTCTGTGATAAGCTCCTAAAGATGTCCTGCTTTATTGCTGTGCAACATTGGTTGTATATTTAACTTCTTGTTTCTGTAACTTATCTCGTGCTCATCTTTCATTGTTGCAGTGCTGTTGATTGGGAACAGGAAGCAAATCTGGCTTAATAAAAGTATTTCTACGGCAGTAACTCCAGAAAGTGAGCCGTTTGAACAACAGCAAGCATGTGTTACTCATTTGATGTGCAAGTGCTTGTAAAGCATGTTTTCTGCTGTTATATACATGTATTGATGTAAACTATTGCAGGGAGATTGGTGGATGTTGACAGTAGCACAAATACGTTGGTGGGTAGGGACATTGATGTAGAGGCAACACTCGACTATGAGAGCAAACATCAGACTAGCAGTGGAACCAAAATTAGACGGTATCTTACTGCTGTCATGTTGGATTTTATTATTGTCTTTTACTGTCATAGGTATTAAACATATGCGCAACATCACTCACATGTATGAGGGCTATCCCAAAAGTTCCCAGCCTCAACATATTAGACAATAATATTTTCTACAATCTGTACATCAGTGAAACGTACATCCTTTACGAACTCTAATGAGTCAGTTGCAGATATGATGTCATTTGTAATTTATGACATCATGTAGCTCTAAACCGTTGCTGTTGCTAAACTACACTTTGAAATTCAGAAGTTGTAGTTTGGCTGTTGACAACAATAAATTCATACTGGGTAGCACGCATGTTGGCCCAGAAATGATTAACTGCATAGCGACAAATACAAGTAACAGTTATTATCTCTCAAAAAGCCACTCGTGTTACATCGCACAATTTTTATTACAGTGTGTGCTCAAAATGTCCTCCTCCAGCATGAATGCAAGTTGTGGACTTTGATGCCACTTGCCAATGGCACATTCAATAACCGATGACCCAGAGCGGCTCACTTGCTGTTAGTGCATCATTTCACTTTGTCGAATACAATCTTCAAATAAATTCGATTAATGAATAATAAGTAATACATTTTCAATGATTTTGTGGTCTCAGTGATTTTCTGAGCTGATGCATGCACTACCAAGTACAAATTCATTGTTGTTAACGGGCAAACTGTATTTCACAAGGTAGTGTGGCGACAGTATTAGTATTAAGGTGAGGTGGCCAAAACTATAACCATTCGTGTCAAGTTTCTTTGTGATATTGCATGCCAAAAGTTTTTAAAAATGGCCAATGTTACGTGGAGCTATTCCAAAAATAAACGTGGCGCGTATTATTTTGAGACACGGTGTAGTGTAGTGTATCTTGGAAAGTTGTTGAAAACGCGTTTTTGAGTCGTGAAAAACCTATAGTACAAAGCATATGTTTCCATGTTATAGAAGTCTAATATAATGCATATCAAAAAGTTATCATTTATGTTTGTGAGTCATGTGATATTACCTCCGCCGAGGAGGTAATGTTTTTGCCAGACTTTGTTTGTTTGTTTGTCTGTGTGTTAGCAAGATTACTCAAAAAGTTATGGACGGATCTTTCTGAAATTTTCTGGTAATGTCGGGAATGGCAAAAACTACCGGTGATTTAATTTTTTGGGGTGATCTGGAAGGAATCCTGGATTCTGGATCACTTTGAAATTTTTGTTACCATTGCTTTCAATGGGGCATAAGGGAAACCGCTGCTAAACCGAAGATTGTGCTGACACCTGGCGAACAACATGGCCTTTGCGGAGGTGTACGGGCTCTGACTGCTTTCTAGTTAGGTATGTTACGTGATATGTGAATGTGTTAACCATGCAGTGGAAATTCTCTGGACTCATCACCTAACTACACTGCACATGCATCCAAAAGCAAAGTACGCAAGAGCTTCGAAGGTCTGATTCGAAGGCTGAGTGGAAGCCGAGACAGTCAGGTATGATTTGTGTCCTGCTGATGTTACATTGTGTGCAAGTGGTGGTCTATTTTTGGTTCATTTATGCATCGCGTAAAAACTTCAGCCACAAGTATCAAAAGTACAGCCTACTTTATTCACCTCCAGTGTCCACGTTGTACAGTTTGGACTGTTGCAGAAGTAGACTGCAAATTTTAAAGATTGTTTAATTGATCCTGTAAGATGCAATATAGTGTGTGACAGTACTCTGTGATATACTGTCTCATATATAATAATAATTTTGTTGTATTGTTGTGTGCCAAATATGGCTAATATGCAAACAGTGGTTAGGTGATGAAATTGCAGTTTTCAGTCAGTGGTTTAATGCTGTTAACACATTCATGATAATGATAATATGGGTAATACTGATCATACTAATGCCATGCCAATGTTTGCGGTGCTGTCGTCATGGAATTGTCATTGCAAGAGTTCACCGGGTTCATGTAAAGCACAGCACCAGACAGCCGCCGACTTTTTGAGCTTTGGCCAAGCCAATCAGCCCGAGCCATTGTATCCACCTATAGACAGCTATATAGTGAAAACATTCACCATCGATGTGTATTATTATTTCTCAGCTTAACAGCTGATACTCATTTTACCATTTCATGGAGGGCAGAAGGCCGAGTCGACATAGGTTGCTGGTTACATACCGAAACAGATGGTCACCCATCCAACTACTAAACGGGCCTGGCGTAGAGCAACTTCCTTGATCGGACCCAACGCGTTACATCTACACCATGCCAGATACCACCAACTACTACTACTACCATGGCTGCTGCCACTACTATACTGCTACTTCTAGTAATACTGGCACAAGGGCCTACTATTACTACTAGGCTACTACTACAGATGGTCAATTATCCAACTACTAACCGGGCCCAAAGACGCCCCAAGAAACCCTCTGTGAAATGTGCGATGAAGGACCCTATCTACCAGGAGAAGAAATAGTGACGGAGCAACTGTACAGCCTTGTCTGACACCACAGCTACTACTACTACTACTACTGTAATTTTAGCCCTGGCATTGAATGTGTTAATTGAGTGACAGGAACAGCACTCAGCCTGTAAGTGTACTGCTGCAACAGTTTAGAGAATATACTATGGAGACAGGCCAAACATAGAATAACCTAACTTGGAATGACTATGAAAAATGGACCAAGTTAAACAAATACCATGCATTTTTGTGCATTTGTTGTTTTTTAAACTTAATCAGAAATAGTGCATTGATTTAAGATTGCAGATACTTGGTAAGTTGGTTGGATTATTTCAAATCAGCTGCAGCTCTGTATTGCTTGTAGGTTCAGCAGAAGGCTTCCAGTAAAGAAGATGAGTTACAAATTGGTCCAAAGCCACAGCGATCACCGAGTGCGCTGTCGTTTGGTTCTCCACTCTGTGAGCACAACCGGCGAGTGATCGACCACCTCAGCGTGAATGAAGGCTTGTACCAGGCGAAGCGTAGCACATCACGGCGCCAGCGCAGTTTGTCAGCCGACAGCGCCAGCATTGCCAACACCAGTCTGCGTCGTGGTCGACCCAACACCATAAAGTCTGGCCTTCCGTCGCCAGTCAACCGCCAGATTTCTGATCCCATCGGATGCAGGATTCCAATGAACTCATCAACCAGCATTGATCTGGCTGATAATCATCTGCTTTCATCTGTAGTTATCGACACCAGTCCGATTCTGATAAAGTCCAATGAAGACTATTACACGAAGCACAAGGAGGATTGTATGGATGACGTGCTGATGAAACGCCAGCTAATGCATCAGGTGTCGAAGGAAAGTGTTGGCTCTTTGACGATGGATGATTCACCCGAAAACACTCTGGATCAGGCATTCATTGGATCAGTCCTTGAGACGGACAACATTATCGGAGCATGTGGGGTTGACCTGGATGTGACTGGGTCGTCAGTCAGCACAGCGGATGAGCACAGCATGCTGAACTGCTCTACAGCAAGTGATAGTGATGCTATCCTTGGTGACCAGGTGATGCCAGTCACTCCGATAGACCACCGACGACCTCTGGATCCCATGGAAAGATACATCGTCTTGCCTGACCGAGACCAGTCGTCCAACCTTGCACTGACCAGCAGCAGTAGTAGCCTGTTGGTGCCAAAGATAAAGCCGTCACTGATGCCCAGCACGGTGACCAGTCGGCTGCTCAACAAGGCAAATTGTTCACCGAGACTGTGCAGCGATTCACCGGTGAGCGCTGGTCGCCTGGTGGCTAGACCTAAGTTCACCGATGCCACTCCAAACTAGCTAGCTATGAAACGCTATTAGGGACACAATTTATGGCCGAAAATTGTTCACAAAATATGCATGTCTTTTTTGTGTTGCAAAATATGCAATGAAATATGTGGAATTTGTTTAAATATTTTGTTGGAATTTATAAACTATTAATCGATTAATTAATTGTTAATTTCCGCAGCTCTAATGTGGTGATAAGCAAAATGCAATTATATGTGGGAAAACATTTTTTTTCAAAATATACAATATTTATGCATTTTTGTATATAACCAGTATGCCTAGGTAGCATCTTTTATTTCGCATTTGTTCACTTAGACTGTTAGTTATCCCTGGTTATCATATACACCATGTCTCAAAAAAAACTAAGCAGATTTGTTTTTGTCAGAACTGCGTCAAATTTCCACCGATGTTGATAATTTTTGGCAGAAAGATGGCAAACGATCCAAATATATGCGAGGTGCACTCATTTTCCACCTCACCTAATTTGCATTATCACCTTACCGTGTTAAACGCAAATGTTCCAAATAGCTACATAACGCCGAATGTTGTTATCTGCAATAAACTTTTAAAGACTTAATTAGCGCACAATAAACAAAAGGTGCTTTATTTAGCAAAATTATAAGTTTCTATAACACCTGTGTTCAAAATTGTCAGAACTTGTGCTCGAAGTGTGCCCCACGTGCACGGACACAAACGCTCAGACGGCGGCGCCACTGGCTGATCGCAGCATCAATGATCGACTGGTTGAACTGCGCCCACTCGTTGGTGATACGCGTTTTGAGTTCATCGATGTTCATCTGACAATTTTGAACACAGGTGTTATAGGAACTTATAATTTTGCTAAATAAAGCACCTTTTGTTTATTGTGCGCTAATTAAGTCTTTAAAAGTTTATTGCAGATAACATTCGGCGTTATGTAGCAATTTGGAACATTTGCGTTTAACACGGTAAGGTGATGACACAAATTAGGTGAGGTGGAAAATGAGTGCACCTCGCATATATTTGGATCGTTTGCCATCTTTCTGCCAAAAATTATCAAAATTGGTGGAAATTTGGCGCAGTTCTGACAAAAACAAATCTGCTTAGTTTTTTTGGGACACGGTGTATATCATGTCAGCGTCATAGGCTTCACAGGTTGAAGTGAAGTTATGCACATCAAGTTGCAGAAATGTGAACATTGTTCTCACAGGTGTGGTCTCCTTGTTACTTCAAGGCCAACAATGGTGAATATATGCTACAGCGTAAAGTGTAAATAATATGCTGTACACTTGAATACAGTTTAAACAGTACTGTGCCTTGAGGTACCATGTATAATTTTTGACAATATATTTTGGCATGTATATAAAACTATAAAAAGTACATTATGCAATACGCATCATAATGTTAATGCTGATATTCGCTATAGAGCTGTTACTGTACAAAGCTTTAACGCTGAAACATATTGAAGAAACATAAGGTCAGTGCTAAACAGATGATGTGCAAAGTTGACTGTGAATATTTTTTTCGGTGCCACATATGGTGAGTCCTGTTAAAATGTCAGTGCTTGTTTCTTGGGTGTTGCACATAGAATTGTACAGTATTCTTATGCACTGATGAGTGCGTACTGTGTTTGTGTTTCTGTTGTTGCTTGGTTATATAGTGTTCATTATGGTAAGAAAACATGTTAATACAGTGCTTCTTAAGGTTATATTTCTGATTCATTTCTAAGTTTCGCTGTAAAATGCTACTCAAAATGGTGAACAAGAAAATATGCACTGCTATTCCAATTTGTGTTTGGGTCACTGTGTAAAATTTAGAAACATGTATTGATATTTAATATCAGACAATGATCTGTTTCATACCTGATGCTTGGGTGTGCTGGCCCACTGTTGGCTAATATACACTGTGAGGCATAAAAAAAACACAAAAAAATTGATCGATCATAACATAAAGGCAGATTATTGGATTTTAATAATTTTTGGTACGACTATTCTAGACACAACTTGCCATCAAATGGTTATTCAAGTTTCCACCTGACCCAACATATGTTTCTGCACTACCTGGGGAAATTAAAACACATGAAATCAGCATTAAAATGAACCAAAAACGCCAAAAACCATCCGTGACATTACTGATAGGAACTGTGTTTGCAAAAATGGCCGATATTTTGAATACATGTATTTACTGTCAGCAGTTGCACAACTAAACAATTCGATAAACTCTCGACCAGAGTGCTAGAAATTTGGAAAAATGTGCCAAATGTGCATTATTTTAATCAAATAATGATATTGCATTGAACAAAAATGTAATATTTTGCTTGTTTTGTTTTCCCCAGGTAGTGCAGAAGCACATGTTGGGTGAGGCGGGAAACTGAACTGAACTGAAATTTGATGACCAGTTGTGTCATGAATATGTGTACTGAAAATTATTAAAATTGGATAACCCTTCTTCAAGTTATGATAAAAAATTGGTGTTTTTTATGCCTCACAGTTTATAAGTTGGGCATGCTGCTTTCTTTCATAGTATACTGGCTTGCATCTTTCAAAACTTCTGCAGATTTGTTCTGTACTAACAACAGCTGTATTAGTCTGTTATCTGGCTTTGAGCATTTAATCTTAATGTCCCGCACACGGTATGTCGGAAATGGCAAAACGGCAACGGTGAAAAAGGCAACCAGTAAAAATGGCAACAGGAAACAACATAGGTAAGAACGGCAACAGTAATGAGGAAAATAGAAACAAAACCGGCAACAATAAATTTCATTTCACAGTCTACGTTGCACGTTCAGTTCACGACTTCGTTTACTACCCGTTGCCATTTTTGGCAAGCTGCCATTTTTTGTTGTACTTTATAACATAACTTTCAATTATGTGATGCTTTATTTCTACATTTCGATGTTTTATGCACTTTAGCGTAGGCCTATTGATGTTTTTTAATCTGCGTGCAATGCTGCTTTGGCTACAGACAGTTTGAGAATACAAATAAAACTTTAGGCATATTTGACTATGCTGAATCTAAGCAGACAACAAGTGACGACTGATGGTTATTCATTGATAAAGTCAAAGATGATGTCTAACCAAGCGCTCGATCATTTATTTGAATCACAGACAAGGCAGTAACCAACGCACAACCAAGCTGACAAACTGTACATTAAAACACAACTAGCCAAACTGCCAGCATCACCAAAATGAGCTCTGTAAGCAAAAATATTCATTAAAAATTGGTATGTCATATGCACGCTGATGCAGTGTGTTTAAATGAAAATGGTTGTTCAAGCAAATTTTGCACAATGTGTATTTATTAGCTGTCATCAAACTTGGTACACACAGGCAGTATAAAAAGTAAGGCATTCAGTAGAAGGCTTACATCACAATGACTAGAAGACATGACAAATGCTAATATTATAAAAGGTGTCAAAAATTAATGTTGGCAGTGGTCTGCATTAGTGATAACTCGATACGATATTTTACAAAAATATCGTGATATTGATACAGATAATTATGTTTAAAAATACATGTAATAAGTATGTAAATCTTATAAAAAGCAAAGGAACAAGACGTGAACATTGTGCAAGGCAATATGCTTTATTTAGACAATAAAAATGTATCTATGGGTGAACATATAAAATATGACTGTAATTATATTATGACACCATTAACTCACCACATTTGTAATTTTTCTTTCCAGTCACTCGATGCAGATAAGCATTTATAGCAAATATTGCAAAAATATGGAAAATATTATAATATTTTCATTATCGCGATGCGATACATAGATATCGAAAATGATATATCAATATTTTCGACATATCAAGTCATCACTAGTCTGCATTAATAAAACAAGAATCCCAGCTGTTGCTAGGGTGGGACCAACCGCACCAGCTACGTCCAAAGCCCAGCGTCCGACTTCCAATCATAGTGCATTCGCTTCAAGGTCATCGAAGGTCAATGATTTTCATGACATTTGAAAGCCAATATGCGACTTCCTATCAATGATCAATACCAACCTAGGCCCTATCTCGCACCGTTTCCGAGATATGGCCACTTAATAGCTTAAAACATTCCATTCCATAGTGTGTTATGACCCTTCAAGGTCATCGATTTACATGTCATTTGAAAGCCAGAGTGACTTCCCATTAGTGATCAATAGCAATGTAGGCGATATCTTGCACCATTTAGCCACAATACATCCATGACAGACGGACGACAACGACGACAAAGGATCGACCGTTAAGCTTACAGCATAGCGATCAGCCCAAAAATGAATTCAATAAAGGCAAATACTGATTGAGCACAAATTGGATAACTAACATCAAATTTAACTGACATTGATAATAGTCGCAGTTTGTCATTGGTGGGCTGGCATTACTCTAAAATCACAGTACTGAGCTTCACTATTATCAGCAGTGCCGTGGGTTAAAATAAGTGGTGGGGCAGGAAGTTGCACATTTCTGACAGGTGGGTGCTGAGGATTTCAATTTTGTCCCTCAATTTAACAAAAAGGAGTTTTAAGCTTCAAATTGTGCATTTCTGGATAAAAATTTTCCGATGAATAAAATTTTGTGACAGCACAATTTACGGTGGGCAATTGCCCCCCTTGCCTCTGGCCACAATGCCGATGACTATTACGACAAAAGTAGCAGCTGTGATAAAAAAAAACAAATACATATTGCAGTATTAGCACTGCAAGGCACATCATCAGATTGCAAATTCACACAACAATAACAAAAATCCCAGCTGTCGGCTAGGGTGGGGCCGACCGTACTGATTGTCACTAGGGCTGTACCAAATATTCTATTCGTATTCTATTCAGCCCGAATAGTGTATTCGTATTCGGCCAAATAGTAACGTCATAAACCGGCCGAATATGAATAATAAGCACTGCGCCATCGCCGCTCGTTGGCCTCTCATTTAGCTTTAGACAGTTGTTGTCTCAGCGGCATATCGCCCACATGATGCTTGATGACATTTCCTTAACCATATAGTTAGCTCATTGTCAAGAGTCTTTTGTGAATCACTGTGATGTTTCATTAGTGTCAGTAATCTCTTGTTAGTATGATTCATCTAACATTAATACAAATTACAAAATAAAAGTTTTTCAAAGTCCAATTTGGAAATTTTTCACTGCACTGCAGTGAAACCAGGGCATTGTGCAATGTGTTTGAACTTGTATCAATTTGTATTCGGCCGAATAATATCATAAATTTTTCTTATTTGGCCGACTAGTAAAATCTACTATTCAGTACAGCCCTAGTTGTCACTGACCTTTAAGGTCATCCAAGGTTTTTTTTCATTTCATCTGAAAGGGCGTATGCCACTTCCTATTAGCAATTGATAGAAACCTAGACCCTATCTCACACCATTTAGCCGCAGTAGTGCAAAACGGTCTTCAAGGTCAATGACTTCCATCTAATCTGACAAGGTATATGCCACTTCCTGTTAGTCATTAATAGTAATCTAGGCCCTATCTCTCACCGTTTCCGAGATGTTCAGTTTTCCATAGGAAAACGCACATTTTTCCTACCTCCCGTCCATTCAACCACAATTTGAAAATGTTCTCCTTAGAGTAAATGGCTGAAATTTTGCATCCCTGAGTTTAACACCCATGGTTAATTATTTGTGTAAGTTTCCCCCCTAAGACCTACCCATTAGCCACAGTACATCCGTCACAGACGACAACCACAACAAAGAGCTGACCTTTAAGCTTACAGCTTAGCAGTCAGCCCAAAAATACATGTGAAACGATTGCTGCAATAACAAAATATCGAACATCTATTTGTCCAGCACTTTCATTAGCCATGAGCATGTGATTCTAGTGACAGCAGGTTTGCTAGCTGGCTGCTGACAGGGCAATGGTGGTGGGGCTGGCGGAGGAACTGATAACATTGATGGAGTCGCACAGCATGAAGCATCGTCTTCTGGTACATGCGTTTCCGATTTAACTTGCGACAGAATTTTCTTTGTGTCATTTTCACTGACGTTGTGCATATTCAGTCCAAGACCATCTACCAGTTTCGATAGCTGCAATGAAAAAACGAGATACTGCTATTCCGATCACTGGTGCATGCACACGACAAGGACAGGAAATAAAAGAATACAGTTCTAATTTTCTACACTATGGCTGTATAGTACTTAGGAGTATACACCATTTCAATGGACATATTTCTGTAAATATGGGTGAGCCAGTTGTCCATGATTCTTATTCCCCATCTGTTCTTAACCTTAAAATTTTCTCAGACAAGCTCAAACATTTCATATCCACCATGAAACAATGCAACTAGAACTTTCTACACAGTTGCATTAATCTTCATCAGAGAAGCACACAGCCATTTCAAAATAGCACACATTCATATTCATTCTTACACATGTTATATTTAAATAATGGCAAAAAACTGCCACCTTTTACACTAGGCTCAAATCCTGCACAAAATAAAAATGTAACTGCAGATTTTACAACACTAGCTTTGAACTGTCATGTATAAGAGTGAAAATTCATTGCTAGGATGCAATTGCTAATAAATAACAGACCACAGTGATTTCGTGTTGTCACACATCACACTGTTAAAGTATTTATTGCAGAGTGTGTTCAGTCTCAGTGGATGATAAAGATAGTACAAAACATTTAAACTCAAATTACTAGATGAACAAAACAATTTTACCTGCTGGTCAGACAAGATGTTCGAGGCAGATCCAAACGACAAGACTGGAGCACAGAAGTGATAGCCTAGGTGCTGGTAGAAGTCTTGCTTGTCACGTGTGCACAGGTACAGTATAGACAGGCCAAGTCTGCATAATGTTACACATAAATGACTATAACAATAAACAATCACTTCACTTCACTAAAACGTAGTTATGAGAGCCACATTTGACCAATCAGAAGAACAGTACCTTGCACAGTGAAAAAATGTGCAAATTTTAAACCGTTTCAGACAGTGTGTCAACACACCAAACAAAAGCACTATTTAACTAGAAATACGTTCTGTGGAACAAGGTAACTGTCCCATTGCCACGCTATATAGCCTATATAGCCTAGCAGTTGCGTTTCAGCGTTTGATGCTCTTGTGAGCCTGCAGCCAATTTTGTCTTTGAATAAAAACGGTTGGTTGCCATGACGACAGGGGTCTTCAGAGAAGAAATTTACATGACACCACTGCATAGCTCAGGCCCGAAAATGGGGGTAGGTAAAAACAGCATGCAACTATCTTTTGCGAAAACCGAGTTATAGTCAATTTTGTCCCAAAATTCATTGCTATGGCAACAGGGGGCGGCAGGGGAAAAATTTAAATAACACCATCAGATAGTGCGAGCCCAAAAATAGGGGGTAGGTGCAAACAGGGAACGATTATCTTTCACGGGGGCCGAGTTGTAGTCAATTTTGTCCCAAAATTCGTTGCCATGGCAACAGGGGTCGTCAGGGGAGAAATTCAAATGATTCCGTCGGATAGCACGGGCCCGAAAATAAGGGGTAGGTGCAAACAGCACGCAATTATCTTTTACGAGGACCGATACCGCTTTGAAGTCCCCATAGGCCGTAATGCAAATTTTTAAAAATTGGGGTAAAATAGGGGAAGGAGTCATCACATTTTTATCCCAAACAAACTTGATCTTACTTTTCAGGCCCCGAATCACTGTGCAAAATTTTATCAAAATTGAATCAAAATTGTGGCCGTAGGAGTGTTTACAGACAGAATGACAGTGTGACAGAAAGTGTGACAAAAGTGATTTTATAATCTGTCCCATGCTATGCTACAGCAATGGGACAGATAATTAAAAAATTAGCTTATTGAGCAACATCATAAAGTCTGAAACAATAAAGGTTAAAAGACTACAAGCACACCAATACATAGATGGGTATTACAAGTAACATGACCTATAAAACAGCTGCAGAAAAACTATCCATATCAATACTGTTGCATTTTTTTCATAAATATCCATTATCATTAAAACCGTGCTGCATAAATATACAAAACTAAATAAACTAATACTTGCGAGCATGGTCCTCAGTCTCCTCCATAATTTTCCGACCAAGTCCTTTACCACGGTAATTTTTCCGAATAACTACTGGATAACAAATTACAAATACATAAAGAAAGATGCATGCCATTTAAAAACAACAATTACTCCTTAAACGATTTGATGCAGTTGGTTGGGTTACAGAAAAAGCAATAAACTGAACAAAAACCTGACACAGCAATCCCAAAATGTTCTACTTTGAGCATTTAATCCAACCTTGATTAATGCTAGGTAAGTAGGTCAGTTAAACAAAAACTACACATGCTATTTTCAAAAAACAACAAATCATTATCATCATTTCTTAAACCACAATGATGAGTATTGAATACGTTATCTTAATCAATCAGAATATTCTACCCAAGACAACTTTCACTCGGTTTTACAACACATTTATTATTATCATTATCTTCATCCTTCACAACTTCTATTTCCATTCATCACTGACCATGCCCCACCAATGTTTCCTTCACCTGCCTTGTCAGGAGAAAAGGATATCTGTAGATGTACAACATTTTAATAAGTACTTAAAATCGTGGCTATAATGACCACAATAAAGTCATTGTCCACATAATTTCTAAAGCCAAAAGAACAAAATCTAAGCACTGAAAGTTGAAAGCTGAAGTGCAGTTGGAAACACTGACAACTGACAGAAAGAAATTGGGAATTGGTATAAATATACATGCAACTAACATTAGGGCTAGTGCCTTCAAAGTTTACAGATTGTGGTACCAATGGTGTACTGGTGCCCAACAAATTTTGGAAATCACTGCTATAAAAACCATAGTTAAAATGCATAATTTCTGTAGCAACAACTGAGAAACACAAATGTTATGACAGGTGTTTGAAGTCCAAATTACGGATGCGACATGTTACGCTCACAGAATAGTCGTCTATTACTGTCCATTACACAGAAACATACTAAGTTTTATGCTATCACCTGCTTCAGTATCATTAATTAACTCATCAACACATCATCTAATATTTAGCGAGACAAAACTACAAAAGCCACAAACATTTTCCTTCAAACTTAACTTGATTTCAACACAGTCCAGAGCAATGAAGTCACTGAGTACCTGACTCCACGAACCCTGCCGTTGGTTGCTGGTGAACTCGACACAATCGACTGTGACCAATCACTTCAACTGTTCCATGATCGACATTCTTCTCCAACAGAGCAATCGAATAAGGCAAATTTCTGTTTGACTTTCCTAGCATTGCCAATCTGCATGTAAAATATGACACCATACACAAGAAAGATTCAACAATAGCCAGACATTGTCACAACAATGTAGAAAACCAAACTCTGTTGCTATGTCAGTTGTCAATGGATGTTTAGAATTCTTTCACTGCCACATTTCAGAGAAAATCTGGGACAAAATTATTATTACTATCAAAACACCACACCCAAAACGTATCACTCAAGTACCTTGCAAAATACATATTTTCAAAAAGCACACCAGTCGAAGCACTGCGATGGCAAACAAAGCGTGCACAGACTATGGGTAATAAGCAGATCTTTGTGCGGATCTGCAGATGTGCGGATGTGGCAAAGGGTAAAAGGCAGATAAAATCTGCGAATGCTAAGTGCAGATGTGTGGGTAAAAAATGGATGTGCGGATAACAGTTGTCACGTACATTACCAGTCATGAAAGTTGAGTTTTTTAATTATTCGCTCCGTAATGAACTGCTTAGCGGACGCTTTATAGGCGGCAGTCGTTTGAAGTCTGCCGCTGTGAATTTCTTCACAGTTCACAGTTTGCATAGGCCTAGACAATCACAATAGCCTAACTTCTGATTGCGAATTCATCTAAGCATTTACTCAGAAGACAATGGTTTGCTTTGTCACTTGACAACGACAACGCACAACGGCAAGATACAATGACGAGGACGTGCAATAACGCATGATGCAACGTCGACATAAGTGGACGCCGTAACGTGTGACAAGAAGCACAGAGACGATATACGATGACAACGCAGGATGATGACTATGATGACGATGACGCAGGACGACATACAACGACGTGCGACAATGCACGACGATGACGAAGGCCTACAGTGACGTCACGTGACGACGAACGACAACGGATCACAACAGGAAGTTACTATTGTAAACCCAGATTTGCCAACTTACTTATTTTGCCAACTTACGATTTTAACTTGAAGGATATGCAAAGTACTGTAATTTCAAAACGTGCCACGGTGCCCGTCACCATGCATGGCACCCAAACGTCCGGCGCCCAAAGGCCCCAAATTAATATACGGTTATACACCACTTACTGGTCCAGAGAGGTGGCTGAGTACGATGGGTGAAAGGCGGATGTCCTCCACATCGACATCCGACTTTTACCCGCTGGCACATCCGCAGTGCGGATCTGCGCCTTTTACCATCGTCCGCGTGCATAAACTAAGAACATCATATTCACGGTAGATAAGCTGATATAAAACCAGTAAGACTAACTACAAATTCATCACATATTTTCGAAAATTGCATCAATTAAATCAACTGTGATTGAATGTAGCTTGTAACTAGGCTAGCAATGTGCAAACCTTGACGACGCGCTTCTTGCCCACTCTTCGTCCAAAACATTAACACAGCCTTGTATATATTCTGCAAAATCGTGTACCGCTACAGATTCGTATTCAATACCCGTTTCCATCGCATATCGCAGCTTAAAAAAGACAAATTAATGTATCGTATTTGTTTACTTTTTCCATGACCTTTGACCTCCAAGTTAGACGACTGACAGATGAGTAAGTAAAATGTTAAAATTTTCCAGTTATATCAGGGAGCAGGGATGATTGATCAGGGAGTGTACACTCCCTGAGTTACATTTGCGCTATGTGCGCTAAGTCGTCACCAACTGCATTTTCAAAGCTGGGTTCACTTTGGATTTAGAAATTGTGTTATTTCACTTATATATCATTAACTTATAAAGTAAATCGTGTCCCAATTAAATCCGTGCTTCTGTAGCCTATAGGCTCTGGCAGCTCTGCCATTAGCTTAATAATGGCGCCTCTGATAATCTGATTCCACACATTATAGGACCTCCCTATTCATACGGGGCACAATATAAAAGTAGAGTTTTAATGATCAGTCTACAGGCCTTTCTGGCCTATCCTGGACTGCACTACTACGTACCACTACGACATTCGTTTGACAGAAGTGTTACCAAGTAGGCCTAGTCACCCAGTCACTATGTCACTCATACAGCGATCGCCTGATTTTTGGCCGACCCTACTAACGGAGTAATGGTCGTGCCTTGGCACCAGATTGTGTAAATTGTTTGTCGTTTGTAACGATTTATGTATTGTGGCTCTATAGTACGTCTTACTGCAAGTGTCTGTCTGAACAAGTAAATACGGTAGGTGCTCAATTGCTACCCTGCATGTGGTACCAAGTCGGACGTACCGCCTACAATCTCTACATTACCGTAAAAGGAATGTAATTTATTTATAATTGATACGATATAACGTCTTGCAAGATGATCGCGCATAACGTCGGTTATACCAGCGTCAATTGTGGGGTTCCAGAGCACCGTTAACGTAGCGTCTATGGAACTGTAGTCACCTCAGTGTGATCGCTCTCTCTGAGACCAGAAGTCGAACGCTGGCTTTAGGTACAGGCAGTATGGTCGGCCTTCCCTAGTGACAGCTGAGCTTCTTTTTTAATTAGTCCTGGTGCAGTGTCAATTCCTGCAATGGGGAATCCATGGGGTGAATGACTGAACATGCATTTTAACGAACATTTAACACACTAATTTAACATTTAACCCTTTGACGGGAAGCCCAATTTTATAATGCAGATGGGAAACCGGGGTAACTTTGACCCCACAAATATTATCGTGGATTCTGTTAGTTCTAAGTGGCGTTTTAAATGTCAACCAATTGCTCTCACTCAGAAAGATGCTAATATTATCATTATATGTTTGTTATCTAATATCGATCGCATTACCATGGTAACGGATTTTGGAGAACTTAACAAAAAATATGCTATATCAAGGCTTTTATATAAAATATCTCCAAAATCATTGCATAAATTAAAAAGTTTTCAGCGTCACTGGCGTTATTTAAATTTCACTGCGACCAACCTTCATTGCCATGGTAACAAAATTTAGACAACATAAAGAAAATTTAAACAATGTGGCGTCCATAGCAACGGATGCTATGCAAAACTATAGCCACTGGTCTTACTTTATATGGTAACTAAAGTTTGGTAAAGGTTTCATGTCAATATATCTGCTGGGTAAGCTGTTGCTATGCAAAATCATCGCCATAGCTACCGTTGCTATATGAAACATATGCCGCTAGATTCACTCTAGTAAATAGCATACGAATAGGTTATCACAGCCAGAATTGCTAGCACATTAAGGCACGTAATATTTGTGTTATAGCCACACTAATTTTGTTGCTAAGGAGTTTTTGTTGCCATAGCAACAGAAAGTAACTGAAGCTTTTGTACGAAATATCTTCAAGATCTTTGTATCGAACAGCGTGTTTTTAGAATCAGACAGTTAAATGCCATTTTCTGTATTAAATTTTATTACAATCAACCCTCGTTGCCATGATAACGAAATTTAGACAACATGCACAAAATTTAAATATTGTGGTGCCCATAGCAACAGACACTATGCAAAACTATAACCAATGGTCTTACTTCATATGGTAACTAAAGTTTGGTAATGGTTTCATGTCAATATATCTGCTCGATAGGTTGTTGCTATGCAAAATCATCGCCCATAGCAACCATTGGTATGTGAAGCAAACATCATTCGATTTAATGTAGTGAATTGCATACGAATAGGTTACCATAGCCATGGTAACCATTAAAGCACTTAGTAATTGCGTTATAGCACAGTTATAGCACACTAAGGTTGTTGCTAAGGGCTTTTTGCTACCATAGCAATAGAAGATCACTGAAGGGCAAAATATGTGTATTTCATCTTTTTTCAATATAATATCACCAAATGTAACTAAATGTGCAAAAAAATCAATTTTAGCAAGCAAATCTGACGGGGAGCTATGTTCTTAGACATGTTGACCGGCACAACTGCATGGAGGGTGTGCCGAGAACGTCTCAATAGGAGCGCCCCCTATCAGCATAAACATAAACTAAAAGTGCCAAATTGAAGGCAGTGAAAAAAATATTAAATGTCACGAAATCTTGTCTATATAAGTTAAAACCATTTTTAAACATTAAAAAATTTATAGGGTCTGGGGTCAATTTGACCCCGGCTTCCCATCGAAGGGTTAACACAACTTCTAAAAAACGCAAAGCCACACTTGAGTAGATCTATCAAGATGTTATAATTCAAGTTGTACAAAATCAAATGAACTAACTCAACACGTTGTGTTAGTCGGAAGGAAATCGTAAATTCTTTCTACTGTATAATAGACACTGTAAAAGACTTTGGTTGGCACTTGGAAAGACAATAACATAGTGTGAACTGTTGCACAATGCAGCAACAAAAAGAAAAAAAATACATGTTAATTTCCTACGCTGTACATTCAGATGTAGCCTATAGTTGTTCACGGAAGGACTTTGGATGGAGAATACCACTCAGAGGTGTATCGAAAGCTGTTTATGCTGTGGATGAATATGATATTCGGTTTATGAGTGGCAGAAGACTGAGGCAGTACAGCTTGGGTGTTGTTTTTGTCGTCAGTAGTTGTGTCTACAACTCCAACATTAGTATCAGCAGTGGGCGGGGATTTTGCAGCTTCTGCACATCTGCCATCATTGGCTTTGGACACTGCAGCTGTCGTGTCTCTGTCCGCAGACACCTTGGACTTATCGACATCGGACTTTGCTGCTACACCGTCTTGGTCCACAGACGTCTTGGATTTTGCAGATGTAGCCGATGACGTCTTAGCTTTCAAAGTGCGCTTTTTGTGGTGCGATGAACTGGTGCTGGTCTTCTTAGCTAACTTTGCAGACTTATTACCAACCACCTATGACACACATAGCAGTGATGTGAATCAGACGAAAATCTGGAGATGAAGATCAAGATCAACAAGAAATATTATTAGATTGTGACCAATCTAATGTACTCCTCACGCACATCATTTTCTTTTGCATTCTTTTAAGAGCTTTTTTGTTCCTTTCGGCTTGTATTAGAAACCCAGCGTCTAATTGAGACAGGTTTAATATTTAATATACTGGCGTCAAGGTTGTTATTGGAAATTGTCTCCCCGAAGTTCATAAAATATTGCCCGATTTTAGGAACTGAAGAAAAAAAATTCAATAATGGTCGATGACACTAGTTGCCATTAGTCTTGTTATACCTTAACGCATGCGTCTATCTGGCAACATTACGGAGATATGGCGCCTCAAAGATAATAGGGTCATGACCTTGACCTTTTGGGGTCACGTGACGTCATCGGTCACGTGACCATTTGACTCCCGGGGGTCGACTTCCTATGGGTGGTCAGTTGTGACCATGAGTCTATCTAGCACCGTTATAGAGATATGGCTGTTTGAAGTTCTTCCAGGAAGGCTCTTCTAGGAACAAAGGTCGGTCGTCGATCGGTCGCTCCTCATCATTACACTGATTTCATATACTCCTCTTTGCTACGTTAGGAACGTAGCACGCGAAGAGTAAAAAAGAAAACTATCGAGACCAAGACTAAAGATTCCGGACATAAGCAATACCTTCATTCAACTGGTGCACAGAAACAGTACAGACATTTAGCAGTTTAAGCTTACAGTGGTGTAGTTGAGGGGGAATTGCAGGGGACTGCCATTCCACCAAATAATATCAGAAAAGGGGGAACAGTCAGGCCCATCAAGAGCCACAGCAGGTCCCGGGGAAAGCATTCTTGTGGGGCCCGATTGCAGCCTCGTTCCAACTGAAACATCCTGCCATCTTTTGACCAGGAAAACTGCCCTATGCCCTTTCCCCTCTCGACACAATCTCAGAATACATTCATTCATCCATTGTTGAAAAAATTTTTTGCCCAATAACCGACAACTGACTTGAGCCCAATAATTTGCATGATCAGTTTTGCTGTCAAACAAATGAACATAATAAAAAAATTATATTTTCGAGCGACAGCAAGCCCCCAAAAACATCACAGAGCCTGGGAAAACTTTCCCCTTTCCCACGTCTTAAAGGGCCTGGATATATTAGCATTCCCAAAAATAGTCAGACGTCAGGTAAAATGTGCTATACTGCATTTACAATATTCTGAGGTGAGGTGGAAAACTGTCCCATCTTCTGGATATCTAAAAAACAAATATAATACAAAACTTGGTGTCACTAGATGCAGTTTCCACATGCAAAAAGTGCCATAAAATATGTCTGCTAGCAGGGATCCACTCTACACTCAGCTGGAAGAGCTTAGAGATCCCTTAACTAAATAAGGGGAGCCTACTTGTAAAAAGAGAAAAAGACAGAAAGGGAGGCATCCCATAGACAAAAATTTACCACTACACCACTGGTAAGCCTCAAGTTACTACAACTGAATGCACCAGACCAAGATCAGCTACATACTGGCAGACTGTGATTTTGAGCAACCACATAGTCCATATCTGTGATACCAAGACAGACACACGCACACACGCATCAGCAATGGATTTAGTTAATACATCCAGTACAAAATAATAGGATTTCGTTTTTATCATTTCTTATTCAATGTTTATAACGGTTCTGCAAATTACTGCAAAAATGCATTGTTAACGTTTTCTCTTAAATTTTGCCAAACATTTATTACATCTATTATATCTATGCCACCTGTTATAAACGTAACTGACCTGTATGCTGAGTTTCCTGGCGCCATCAGCACCAGTCTCAAGATGTTGTTTTGCCCACTGCTTGAAATCATCCATGGACACTTTGTTCAGTGACTCAATCTGCACACGTCCATCAGATAACACCCACATTCATTCACTTGGGTTTGGTTTAATTTTCCTGCAGTGGCCTGGTGATGTAGTCAGGGCGTCGGACTCACAATGGACAGGTCGCCAGTTCAACTCCTGCTCGGTTTGCTGCCACGTAACGACTCTGGACAAGTTGCTCACACAAATGCCTTTGCGAACATTTGCTATCAGTCAGAGGACGCCGATACTCTGCGGCTGCAAGGTAACTGCAAGCCTAGCAGAAAGTAATGACAGCCCACTCCTGCTGACTGCCTGGAGATTGAAATCAGCTTTAGTACTGTAACTGTAAACCAAGCATAGAACTCTTTACGTCAGGTAAGTCCATGAACTGAACTACTGGGAATCATTACGGCAGAACTTTTGAAAGTTGTTCCTATCAGTCCCAAAAGCAGGATCAAAGCACTGAAAGGTGTGTGGACAACATGCTCTATGTTAGGTTTGGCACACTGAAACATGGGCATTGCGAGCTGCCTATGCCCTCCGGCTTCAAGTCAGCATTGGCCCTGTGACAATGACAGTGTTATTGACTAGGCACAGCATGCTCAGGTGTCATCAGTTGAGATAGCATGCAAAGCAGTGTACTGTGCTACATGGACTCGTATGATCAGTGCAAAAACTCATTACAGCTCAACAAAACTATGAGCAGTGGCATCATGGGTTACAAAGTTACAGTGTGCAGGAAGATGCAATTTTCAAACAGACAACTGCCACTTTCCTGCAGAGTAAATTATGCATTCTCAAAATTTCATTTTTGCTCCCAAATCCCCTTCCTGCCAAGAGGGCAAAATGGGAACATAAAGTCTGCAATTTTGTAGTTTGGAAAAAATTTCTTGACAAAAACAGCATTTACTGACAGGCAAAAACTTTAGGGGAGGGGGGCAACTGTCTCTCTGTCCCTTCCATGACGCCACTAACTATCAATAACAAAAACATGATGGATATGGTACCTCACGATCGATTCGGTCGAAGAGATAATTCTGCTCCAGAACTTCGGACCAGTTGCGATCCACTTCTTCTGCAAGGCTAGAGTCATCAATACACTTCTGCTTTATAAGAGACTTCACCTGCATTCACAGCAATCATGGCGTGGTTCACTGGTTTACGTACAGGTGTTCGATCAACATGCCGCGCCAAGTTAGTATCTGCATGGGTGACTTGTCTTTGAACAGGTAAACATCTCAATATGTAACCAACCACCCAGGCCGACTCAGCATTTCATCTCTTCAGGTAGGCAAATCGAGTACCGCTCTGTCTTACTGAGGTTAAAGCAGGGTGCATTCACCTGGGTGATCCCGCATGGAACTCCATAGTTCGGAAACAGCTTTCCTATGAAATGCTGTATGCAGCGTTAAGCTTTAACCTTTACTTGCTCACTTTAGAACGGGTGTTTTAGAGCCTACCATTTGTTGAAATTGTCGAGTCTTTATCTTGGCAATGCGTCGTGCTAAGTCTCGCAGAAACGACTCAATCTCCTCATCTAAGTGCTTCATGCTGCAGCACAGACATAGTACCACCGGTCACAGAGACAACTAAACGACAGTTTCCCGTTTTCAAATAATCACTAAACTAGCAGCTCGTATCCAGCCGGTTAACTAATTACAGATTTCTGTAACGACTAACTGACAACCAAATGTCAGGTAAACTTTAATCGCAAATTTCAGCTAGTTAACTGTTTGCAAAACAGCAGCAAACTTGCATTGTATATAACTATTATCAAGTTTGAAATACTGATAAATAATTTACCACAAAACATTTGAAGAAGAGAGTTTCTATTATAAATCTCTACTACAAATTCATTGACCAGAATGCTGAAAGCTAGCAGGCCTGTGTTTAAGTCACAGGCTGTCGATGACTGGTTTGTTAAAATAATCCTAGGATCGGTTTCCATTTCTAATGCGGAGCAGAGCAGCCAGTGCCACCCCATAGGTTTAGGCTGCCATCATAGGATCAGAACAGTTACATATAGAAGCTGTCATCATAGAGTAACTGCAGATATCTTGCTAGTTATGTAACAAAACTGTTCACAAAACGTGTCTTAAGTTAAACCTTCACTCAACGTTAGCTGATGGTGACATAACTAATTAGTTAACAACCAAAATAATAACAAACCGGCCCAAGAGACATATAAATAGACTGCTAAGAAAAACATAACCTCTACGACAAAAGCAACTATCATTCTACACGTTATTCAGCAGACGTCAAGATACAAAAGCCATGCTTATTATTAGTCACCTGAACTTGGACGAATGGCTGTTGACGGAAATGCTGTAAGCAAGAATGCCCTGAGTCAGGCGAATACTGCTGTCAACATAATAACCAAGCTGTTTGTGAGTCCGCAGCCGATCAAAACACGGCTCCTCCATGAATGCCTGTGACAAACACCAGCATAAACAAATAAATAAGCAAGCAAGAAAGTGACTGAGGGATAGCGTTAACAGTGTAAATAAACGTAATGCCAAATGCACTCAGTGTGCTAATAAAACGTTAAGTCCGAAAATGTTTAAGCTAGCATCCAAAAGTAGACAGAGTGCGTCTGTTGGTTTTAAGATAGTCTGAAAGAGCGTTTCAAGCAGATGGACCAGCACATCTTGAAACCAACGCCACAATGCTACAAATTGACAAAGCTACTGACAAACTATCCACATATAACACAGAACTACAATGACGATGATGCTCAACTGACTAAGTAGCGCATTACTATCAAACAATTGTGCATCGATACACAAATGCTGAAAACGTTTCAGACCATATCAGCCAGAGAGTAGATGCATCTGGCTGCTGTTATTACCACAGTAACTGCAACGTTTATGCTGCTCCCATCCATGCCACAACTGACCACATTTACCATGGTCTTAAATAAGTATTCTGATCTTGTTGTTACTAGTTCCTAGAACAACTAAATGTCAAGAGAGTGGGTGGGCTCAGATAGCGTTAGATGTCATAATGTTAATTTAGTATGCAGCAACAGTACAAGACAGATGCATTTCTGGTCTTTTGGTGATGCCAACCTGTAGAACGAGCTTCCACCAACATCTGCACCATCACTGACAGTCTTCAGGCAGAATCTTGTGACTTTTCTGTTTCACTACTCATTACTGGATCAACTCACTTGGCACTTCACCGCGATGGTCCAAGAAATGTTTCGAACTCAAGACCATGTTAACCCCTCCATTCCAAAGTCTTTGCCTGACAGCTTTTGCGAGTCAACTGAAATCTAATCTGCCAATGATCACAATAATGATGAAATGTTGTACCATAAGCAGCTGCATCATCACATATTGGTGGACGTTGCACGGCCCGTGTTGATAGTAGTTGGTGATCACGCAGTTGTCGTCGTTGTCGTTTCTGTTCTTGAGTCTAAACACTTGCTCACAGTCGGGCGGCAACTTACACACTGCCATCTGTCCAACAGTGCACCAGCACAAACCAGCTCAAGCTTACTCAGAAATACGCCAGCTATTAAAACTGGTGACAATAATAAGTTTACACTGAAACCAGTGACAGTACAAAATTACGTAATTTTATTTCTCTGTCATTTGTTTCATATCACTCTGACTCCAACAGGTAATATTTTTTCTAGTTTTTTGATTGTACGTCCATCACAGTGTCCTGCCAGCATGATATCTCAGGACCCAATAAAGGCAATTTCGCCAAACTCTGGCTGATAACCTGGTATAATTCTGACATAGTTCTGGGGTCTTGTAACAAAACTATCTAGAAACATTCCTAAGTAAGCTAGAGTTATTGGTAATGCAATGACTGACAAATCTGTGAATTTTTCTTAGGAATTTCTTAATGAATTCGTATTCCACAGCCAATAAACACTGTAAAATTCTGCATGTATGATAAGCCATGTCAATGCTGTAATGGCCTATTTTATCATTACAACCACAGACAAAATAAACTATTGATGACCTATTTTATCACTACACAACTAGAAACTAAGATACAGACTGCTACAACTGACATCAGTTTCAAATGCAGATGGCGGCGGCTGTATCTTCAACGTTGTGATTAAATAGTTTTGTAAATCAGCAGCCTCCTACACAGAATAAAACAGACAGACATAAACATAAATGTCTTTCTTTTAAAATTTAAATGTACCTGTATGTATAATTGCTATTTCAAACAAATTCATAATGCAAGCAGTCCACTCAAAACCAAACATGAAATAGACTAGATGACCCTGACTGTGGATATATCATCACCATCATCCTCATCGTAAGCATGCCCCAGGCTAGAGCGTAGCCATGTTCACAAGCTGCCTCCACTGTCCTCGGTGGTGGACATTTGAAATTTACGAGGACACAAGGTGATTGTCATTCATCAATAACACATAACCATGAAGTCATATACTCGTCTTTGGTACGTTAAGAATGCACCAAGCAAGGAACAACAATGTAAGTAGACTAATAACATGATCACAAACTCGTCTAGGGTGAAACAAACTACGAGAGGCATTCAAAAAGTTTTGCTAGTTGATATGTTAGACTAAAAAACTGTTCAAAATTTATACACCAATAAAACACATAGTTCTCCTAAACTCATCCGAGCTGAAAGCAAATGTGACGTCATTATAATTCATAACGTCATGAAGCGTTAAACAGGAATGATTTGGACTACCAGTGCAAACAGCACAAAATTTAGCTCGCTGTTGCATGACAATTCTTCAGTTTACAGCTGGATCTTCTAACATGGGGCTTTGTGGGATGTGCGATTTTATGAAAGCCCTGAACAGTAAGTTTGTGAATTTCTCATTCGCAACTACATTTAATAGCAAAAATCTGTGCCAGCCAAGAAAAAACTATAATATGAGGAAAGTCAGATAAATTTTGCAACTAGATAGGCCCCAATACATCAGACTAAGAAACTTTTCAAAATCTATACACCAGTAAAAAATACATTTCTTCCATACTCATGAGCTTAAAACAGTGTTTTTCAACCTTTTTGATGTAGCGGAACTCTATGTAAGTGTAAAGGTTACTCATGGAACCCCATGATCTGCAAGTCCAGCTTTTTTCTTGGTTCTGTCGGCAATCCATACAATGAATTACTCTAGTATGTGGTGGAAGCCTGGCTGGAGGGACCGATATAAAACGCTTAACGACGTCATAAGTTACAATGATGTCACATCACCTTCAAGCTCATACAAGTTCGGGAAAAATAAGCACCTTATTGGTGTATAAATTTTGAAACGTGTTTCAGTCTAACATACTGACTTGCAAAACTTTTTGAATGTCCCTTGTACTAGTAATACAGACTGATTACTGTAGGTACCTTTGGTGTTATGTTGCCCTGAAAAAGGGCCTCGACAAAGATGCCGTTGAAGAGGTTTTTAGCAAACTGGACAAGAGTGCAGCGATCGATGCACGACAACTCGGCATATTTCTCTCGCACCAACCAACGATTGCGCATCAACAGAGACAGACGTACATCCCTATACCAACATCAACCACAGACTAGATCAGATCTCAAACTTTCAACGACAACAGTGCTGCTACCTAGCCTAAATAAAGAAAATGATAATTGTTCCTTATGCCCTGACTACTTCTTTTAAAATTTCATCCAAAAATCCTGGGTTTTTGTCCTTCTTTGGCGAAGGTAGACAGATGATAATTCAGCATCCAAGCATTGATGTGGATCCCCAATCTCGAAAAACTCATGCGAATATCTGACATTGATGAGACCTAGACATTCATCCCACAACCTTGATTAATCCTGATCAGTTCATCTAACCCTGGTATCAGTAAATGCAATCCTGGGACTGACTTTTCAATTCCAAGATCTGGGATTAAAAAATTGCATTCTTGAGATCCCAAATTAGGCTTCAGATTGGTAGTTATTCAGTATCAATATGAAAGTCATACAAGATCTATTTGATACATGGGATGCAGTAGGACCCTGCCAGTAAGTATATCTGAACTGTAG
>Ga0209367_1001941_pt1 | contig 26583 bp, 21 predicted proteins | sample WorMetLIZISLAND2_FD_187412 | JGI IMG/M metagenome (GOLD analysis project Ga0209367, IMG submission 187412) | Marine gutless worms symbiont microbial communities from Max Planck institute for Marine Microbiology, Germany - Olavius geniculatus... ... | reverse complement strand
CTTCACACCGAGATGGTTTACCTGCCTGCAGGCAGTCACCCATCGCAGTACTAACCGGGCCCGGCGTAGAGTAACTTCGTTTCAGCCGAAACGCGTTACCAACTACGCCACGCCACCAAGTAACAAGGTGCCAATTTGCAGTTGAAAAGGTCAAAGGCTTAGAGCTAGAAGTGTGCAGTGGACAGCAAAGTGGACGACTGCATACTGCATAATGTCGGCACTGGGTTTGTTGAAAAAGAATCAGGCCAAGAAGCAGTACAGACCGACGTATTGTTTGGCACGAGAGAGAAGTCTCAACAGGTGAGTGTAGATCTTATGCAGAACCTCCACAGCATCGTCCGACAGCTGCAAACATTGTTCTAATAAACATTTATAAATAAACATTTTTTAAAATTTTCCATAAAAAGTGTTTACTGCAACATTTTGTTATTTATAGCAAACATAAACGGCCAGGGTAAACATGCTGTCAATTTAAAATTTACATAAAAAAAACAAAGTGTTGAAAAATAGAGAAAAAAACAAGCAGCAGTTTAATATTCTGCTGATCAGTACTGTCAGATTTCATGCAGATAATAAATTTTTAAAAACAGCACTAATAATCTGCTACTTTGACTAAATTTTTGTTCAACTGGTCAACAAAATAAAAACATTCATCTCACACTACAATACATGGCTAGATATTTATACCATAATCATGCACTTTTCTAACTTATTTACAGGATAATCCTCATATAATGCTGTTATTATTCACAACTTTACAAACCAAGATTGTTTCTTTGTGCGGACTGACAAGATTGCGTGATGATCTGAAGGACTGGCGGAAAGAGTTGCTAGGGATCAGAGAAATAAGCAGGTGTGCCGCAGCTGAAACAGACAGACACCGAAATACTTGGAATTATGACAATCATTTATGGGGAGTGTTAGCTGCAGCTCCATCGAATGATACAACATCAGTAAGTAACAGCTGAAAACAGTAAAGATAAAGTCTCCCGTAATCAACAGGGCTCTCTCACAGCTCCGTGGTGAAGCCGGTACCAAATTCTACTGCTTGGTGACAGAGGCACATGTGTGTGAGGTAGTACTAGTGTTTGAAAAATATTGTGTGAGTAACTGTGTTTAAGAAAGAATTACGACGTCTTCTTTTCCATAGTGACATGTAACAAAATTATATAGCACCTAACTGGCTTGCCTTGAGGTTTAGCGTTTTTTTGTCATGTTTTGGGTGGACACAAGATGCCTACACTGCAATAATATTTTTCTAGTCTAATTAGATCAGCTAGGTAAAGGTAAGGTAAAACTCCCGCAGTCAACAGGACTCTCTCACAGCTATGTGTCTGTAGGGTGGCGCTCATCTCCGTTTCAAGGCCCTGAGCCAGCAGGGAGCCGAAGCTCAGCTACATGGGTGGTAGGCCAGACCTCTCCCATGTACTGCCGTTACCTTCCCGGCGATTAAACAAGTATGAAATTATACTGCTTGGTGATTATGTGTAGACAACTTGCCCAGAGTTGCTACCTTGCAGTGCAATGGCCGGAAGTTGAACCAGCGACCTCATGATCACTAGTCCAACATTTTACCACAAGTCACACAAACAGTAAAACAGTTAACAGCCCCAACTATAATCCAAACCCCAACATGCAACAATGTCAACATAATGCTACATCACGAAACACAATGGCAAACAATCTCCTAAAAACTTTTGTATATCAGCAATGACAGAATAATATCCAAACTTGCACATTTTTACATGAGTATTCATACGACTTATCTTGCAAATCTCACAAAGTAACTGATACAGTTTGACTTATAAAATGTGGCCCAAATCCTGTCCTGTAGATTCTGCATTACTCACAACAGTTTCAAGTGTGAACACGAAATGTATAAATGGTTTTAATGTTGGTAGAAAGGTGCAATGTGACATCCTGCTTAAAGGCCAAGTCGCACATAAAAGATATTAACTAAATATGTGTAGAATGTAATGCTAATTAATAATACACCGATCAATTGAAATAAAAACATCACTTTGCATTAATTTCAATAAAAATAATGTCGTGCGAACGAAATGATGACATCACCTACTACGTTTTGTTTATAGTGTGTATTGCAGCGTGCAAGAAAGTTTCATGCCACGACCTGGCCATAGTGTCAATGCAGTGCAAGCTCAGGGAGAGGAACTTGCTTGAATTCTGGAAGCGAAAGTCGGAATCTGTCGGCGATTGGTGCAACGGAAAGGGCATACAGTCGGCCTACTTCCGGTATGACAGCGAGTTCTCGAAATGCAAGCAAAGTTTTTGGCACAGTACCGTGCTAAATCGATGCTTCTAGCGTCAAATTCTCTCGAAATGTTGATGCTAATAGTTGTTTGTGACGTCACAGTTTAATCACATTTGTGTACTTTAAACATAATTTTTACAGCACAAAGATAACACTGTGAACAGGAAGATGAATAAATATTGACAAATTAACATTTGGTTAAGCCAATTAGTGCTAATAACAGTTACGTAAACTGGTGCGACTTGGACTTTAATTGCACTACCGGTACACAAATACTTGTACTGAATTCAACTGCAGGCATACCATTTCGAACTCGGACATTGGAGTAACTGATAAGGTATGTCTCAACCCAGAAATCAAGATGCTGCAAAGTCCACGACGCAGCAGTTTTGTTACGAACAACTTGTGCTGACAGCCACTCCAGACATTGGTGCGGACATGATTCCGCCAACTGGATACATAAAACGCAGAAGTCATAGCATGCAGCAGCAGCAGTAGTAATATTAGTAGTATGCATCAGAGACATTGTCGATCTGCAATAAAAATGTATATTTGCTTTTAATAGATTCAATCAGTAGTACTAGCGATAACAACTTGCACAGACACTGGTGCGTACATGACTCCGCCAACTCACTCACTCACTCACTGCTGCGCGTAACCGGCTGTGGGTTGTAGCGCCCTCCACGTTGACCGGTCGTCGGCAAGAGCCCATGCGTCGGCAGCAGTGAGTCCGGTATCCTGAACAATCTGACTCATCCATGTAGTCCGTGGTCTACCAGCGGGGCGATTCCAGTCATGGTGCGGTATGTCTCCGGACCTGGAATCCACTGCAAGCTTCAGGGCCTTATGTGCTGGTGTGTTGGCGGGCAAACGACGAATATGGCCAAAAAAGGAGTGACGACGAGCGGCTATGGTACTGAGTATACTTGGCAGATTCGTACTATCAGCTACAGCCCTGATGGTGACGAAGTCATTCCACCTAACACCAAGAATACGCCAACTGGTCACACCATTTAAGTCATTTCACCATCAGTTTACTGATGAAAGTAACAATAACAGCAGTAATAGTAACTAGAATGAATGTGACAGCATAAACTTCTGCCAAGACTACTTATGGTACATAGCAAATAAAAAGTGACAATATTATGTGGCCTGCAATTCAAATAATTTTTTTTAAAAATTCCTGTATCCAAGCTGCCACTGAAATGTGATCAAATTCTGCTTGGGCCATGTAGCTTTTTGAGTAATATAAAAGAAAGCCAAGACATAACCCTTTTTTTTGGTAGGTAAAGGTAAAAGTGCCATACCCCTATTGGGGCATAGGTAAGTTGCTCATCTCCCTTTCTATGGCCATTGAGCCTGTAGCCTGGACAGACCAGTGAGTCCATGCAACGCCAGACCTAGAATTTCTTTGGTGGAGATTACAATAATAATAATAATAATAATAATATTACTAATAATAGCAGTAGGAATATTAGTAGCAAAGATCAACTAGACACTTGTCAGTTTTTACGCATGAAAGTAGCTACTGCTTTCAGCGCGTCTTAGCCATCGCAATTCTGTCTGTCCGTCCGTCTGTCCATCACACGGGTGGATCAGTCAAAAACGGTGCAAGATAGGATCCCCAAATCTTCACCATCAGCTGCCTGGAAGACTCTAGTTTCAGGAACCAAAAAGCTTTTCCATAAATTCGAAAGGGGGGTGAAAAAATTTGTGATTTTAAGCCAACAAATTGCTGTATCTCAGTAATGGTGTGAGACAGGGCCTAGGTTACTACACTGTGTTTAGAAAAAAACCCACTCACGTTTCCTTTTATAGCTCCATGGAAAATGTTCAGATGTCCATAAAATTTTCAGCAAATGTCTAGGAAAAAAACAGTATTCCACCGGTGGAAAAGTTAAATATTTTTTGCTACTGGTGACGTCATGCTGACGTCATATTTCCGCATTTGTAGATTATGGGTTTTACCACTGAAGACGAACACTTCATAAAATGTTTGCAAGTCAGCAAGGGTTACGTAACCGCAAATTTGTGCTACATGTTTCTAGACAATGGACAGACAATGGAATACTGATGGAATGAAACTTTGAAACAAAAATAATTGACATGACTGGCAGTTTCAAGCCGTTTAACTGATAGCGGGCAAGTGGTCATCCACGCAGTGACGCAATGTGTGTACATCTGCCAGCATCAACAAAGTTGAGAATCTCACACTCAGCCAAGAAGATAAATCATGGAACAGTTCACAATGAAAAACTGTGCGACAAATTAGCATATTTTTGGGTTCAGTTGGCACAATAACCAATTGATGTGTTCTAACATTTCATCAAATGTCTGTCTTCAGCGGTAAAACCCATAATTTACAAACATGGAAATATGACGTCAGCATGACGTTACTAGTAGCAAAGAATATCTAACTTTTCCATTTTCAGAATACTTGTTTCCTAGTAAACATTCACTGAAAATTTTGTGCAAATCTAAGCATTTTCCACAGAGATATAACAGAAAACGTGAGTGGGTGTTTTTTTTCTGAACACAGTGTATTAATCGCTAATAGGAAGTCGTCCACTGGCTCTTGATTGCCACCAAATGGATGACCTTGAACACTAAAATAGGTGGTTTTTGTGGATTTTTTGGCGATTTCAGGCTGTGAGACACATTTCAAGAGCGAATTGCACCGAAACACTGAAACAGACATAGAAAGGCTGCATATGCAATTTTCAGCATTGAATGTAGATTTTGACGGTCCAAATCTCGATTTTTTAGGTTCAAAAAACCTGTGCACGAAGGCATCAAAGACTGGTATCACCCGTAAAAGTTGTTATTTCATTGCTGTTAGCCAGTCTTTCATGAAAACGGTTGCAGACAGGCAAGGGCATGTTACCTATTGCAAAAAGCACTGGTGACGAGCTTTTCAGTCGTATCAACATCGATGACTTTAAAAGACCTAAGCTTCCGAAATAAAGTTTTTTCATTGATTTTTGCGATCTTTGGCTGCAGCACACACTCCAAGAATGAACTGCGACAAAATGGCTGGAGAAGGTCTGACAGTTTGTGAACAGGAACTGCTATAGGCTTTGCGTGTCTCGTGAGCATTAGCTCAAATTTCTTGTTAATCACGTACAGAAAAATTTTTTCACAGTAGTACATCTCAAAAGTGTTGTAGAAACTTTTGAAAGAACAAAAAATGTTCATTTTACCTCCCAGAACTTTTGGAGCACATAATTCATGAAGGGGGGCATGCCGGGAGGACCACCTGGTAACTCAACCAACATGGAGAGCAACTTCAAGAACGGCTGGTTCTGAACAACATACCAACGTCAAGATATCAATGAATGAACTCAGCAAAATGTAATTCAGCAAATTACAACCTTTACTTACTAATTTGCTGAGGTTTAGGCAACCTTCCTCAGAACACAATAACATCAGAAATCATATCATATCATATATTCGTTTAATGTAAAGTTGACAAGCGCAACTTTCAACAACGCAAGCACAAGATACATAATAAGTCCAAAAACATGCAAGCGAAAACGTCTCATAGTTTGTCCGAAAGCTAAAAGCAATTTTAACGAAACTTACTTTCAAAAACTCGTTCCAAGGAAGGCAGCAGTGATAAAGAAAACATAAACATAATTGTAATAGAATTTGTAATTTAATAGATTATTACAATTTAGTACACAAATCATGAGCTGATAGCTGTGCATTCACAATAGCAAAATATAACCCGGCAAAATACACGAAAAAAATGAACCAAAAATCAAGCAAGTGAGTGAGTAGTTTCCTAATGGCAAATGGGCCCACAAAGGCCATTTTGTGCCACAACTATGTTAACAGCAACTGACTGACATGTGTGTCCATATGCCTGACTACAAAAACAGTCTCAGTTTCAGTTACCTCGCTGCTGTTGCGCTGAACAGATACAAATAGCATCTGCACAATCTACAACAACAAATAATGCATCTTAAAAACACACACTGCCATATTATAACAACACCAGGTTTTTTAAGCCAATTGGAGGCTTAATTATAACAAGTTACTCCATTTTAAACTCAACTCAACTCGGGTGTAAGAAAAACGATAGCCGATGGCTAAAAAATACACAAACATAAAAGTAGCAACTACACATAGCTAATAAAGCATACGAAATAGTCCACACTCAACACTCCTTCAAGTCCGGTTTACATCCACATACATATTTCTAGATACACCAAAACAGAGCACACACTGTTATATATGTTTATATTTTTAATTTTTGGTATTTAGCCAGGGCAAAGTGGATAAAAGACTGATATTTGTTAGTTCTCGTCCGTGGTATGGGATAGGCGTTATGTCGTCGAAGTCGAGAAATAGTATCTGAGTCTCGTCATTGGAATCGTGTAAACAACTGTCAGCATTTGTAACTTAGGCCAGGTACCCAAAGGAAAATGTCATAAAAATGGTGGATCAGATTTATTACAGGGTGGACGCCCTCCCCATCACCCAATCAATGGCAACACATGACTGAAAAACACTAGAAAGCGATATTGCATTCGTAAGCCCAGTCAATCAAGTGCTATTGGTTATTGTAATGCTAAACAGCACATGATGTATTCCAACTGATGACGCATTAGTGTATTTTTTATTTTCTACAGAACAATTTCACTACCATTTCTGCAGTAATTAGTCGTCTTTCTGCCAAATGGCAGGTTCATGTCAATCTCTTTTTGCTAGCAGCTGCTCCTTTCATCGTGTTCACAAAATCATTACTAGTGATCATTACAAAAAGAGGTTGGTGGCGTGGCGTAGTTAGTAGCATGTTTTGGCTGAAACGAAGTTACTTTACGCCAGGCCCGTTTAGTACTGCGATGGGTGACTGCCTGCGGGCAGGTAAACCATCTCGGTGCGAAGCCTGCCAGCTAGGTCGACTCAGCCTTCTACCCTCCGTGGGACGGTAAAATGAGTAGTAACTCATTTACATGGTTTACAGAAGGTGGGGACCTTGGTACAGCTGACTGGGGTTGCCTAGCCGGCCGCTGCAGGCTGCACGCAACGGCCGTGTGGCAGGCGGCTCTGGTTAGTGACGAAAGTGCATTAGAGGCATGTTTGCGACGATGCACTATACAAATTGACAACCTTTACCTTTTACCTTTAGTAATGTCATTTAGCATTTGCAGGTGCCCCCTCATCCTTTTGCTGTCCTGTCCCGTATCAGTGAATCATGACTCAAGACATGTCCTATCTGAGTTTATGGTGCTGCGCTGTGTCCAAGATATTCTCGTTTTGTCAGACTTTCTGCAGCAGTACTTCATTCATTAGTTCTATCAATACAACAGTCTGAATCGTCCAACTCACCGACAAAGCCAATCGGTCATTCCATCGACAAAGACTGAAGATGAGGTTGCAGGTTTGGCGAAGGTTGATGCTGTCTCGGATCTGGTGATACAGAAATGGGAAGTTCTGGGAAAAAACAACACAAATCTAACTCTGGTACGATCAATTTGACCGGTCAGAATATGAACCTTGCTACTAGACATCACAGCTAAAAGACTAAAAGACTGTGTCGCGGCTTATTCAGCTATGAACATAATTATTATACTTGTAATAAATGACCCCAAAAAAGTCCAGCCCCAGTTGGGGCTAAAGTTGGATAATGCCGTACTATTATTTACTATCCAAAATTGGACACAAAGCATAACAAACTAGAAATTTGGGGCAAAGCCCAACGTGAGTCTGCCCGGCGCCCTAAGTCCGACTGGGGGAAATAAGAGGGGAGGGGGGTAAAATTTCCCCGGCATCAAAGTCACGTGGCCCAAACTCAAATGCATTGGTATATGCCAAACGTGCATTGTCGACTTAGGGTAGATCAACATGAGCGCTTATAACTTTGTTCGTAGTGGACCGAATTTCACAAAAATTTTTTTGTTCAACGCCCAAAAGATCGTCTTCGTCAACGCCGTTTAGACTTTGTCACTATCTTCATCGGTTCCAGAGATATTTGCGCTCAAACTCGAAATTTGTCGTAAATCGCGCCAATTTTTGCACGTTTTTTGCCCTCCCAAATTTTAAGGGGGCGGTGACCCCCAAAAGTTGCACCCGCGTTATCACCCCCATCTAGCAGCACGTCACGTGGCAAAGTCTGATGAAGCTACTTCCTTTGGCTCCAAAGATCCTTCGTCTAATACGCTACATTTTAAGGCAATTTTTGACTCCCCTTTGAAAAAAGTTGTAAGGGAAGCCCCCGCCCCCGGTGGGGGGTGCGCTAGTAAGACTTGGTGATTCTCTAGCACGTGTAAAAATTTGGGGGCGCAGCACCCCCTAGGGGCCGAAATATGGTCTTCCGAATAATGCACTTTGGGTGGGTACGATTCAACATCGAGATCTCCAAGGTCACTGAAACGAACTTCACCGGACGTGTTTCAGCTAACGCGGGAGGAATCGCGGTAGATCAAGTAAAAATCCAATTTCGAATATCTTCATCCGTTTCGGAGATATTCGCCGCCGAACTTCGAAGTCGTCCGAAATCGGGCCAAATTCTGCATGTTTTTTGCCCCTGAAATTTTTTTGGGGTGTGACCCCCGAAATTTTGGACCGGCATTATAAAATAGGGCCTAGTACTGACCATCGTGAAAAATTTCACGCCGGTCGGCCCACGCATCTCGGAGATTTCGCGAGTGGAAAAAAAAACATCATGCGTAAAACATAAGTCCTTCCGAAAACGATAGTTTTCGGGCGGACTAAAAAAAACATCTGGGCTAAAACATAAGTCCTTCCGAAAACTATCGTTTTTGGGCGGACTAATAAAAGTGCAAAAAACAGACAAAAATGCAAGCTAAGCTAACCATATACTCAAACTTTCAATCATAATGTCTTTGAATCATCACGTTGAATAATAATCTAAAAAAATGCGACATTCAAACTAAAAAAACCGGTCACGATAATCAACACGGCTGGTCACAGCACAAACAGTGCTACTACCAGTCAGAGCCTGTGATTCTAGCACGATGAATACAATCGATCACTCTACATTACGAACCTTGCTGCTGCCAATGAGGGCCTGCATGTCTCTGTGAGAGAGGTGAAGCTGATGATCGATGCGTGATTTCTCAACGAGCACGGCAACGAGTGTAATCATCTTGTCCAGTGACTGCGCGCTGTATTTGTCATCAGGCACTAGCACCACATCATCAATGTCCTTCTCTTCATCGTCAGACATCTCACCCGGCTAGCAACAACAACAACAACAGTAGTAGTAGTAGTAGTAGTAGTAATAGTAGTCACACACCACTTACTATTCAACAGCACTGACTAATACTGAGCTTGCTTTGGCAAATGATCACACCTCACACGATAGTGTGAGTGTTGTAAGGACGACTTTCAAAGTCTATGGGAAAAGGCAAACTGTGACCCTCAGCCAACCAAAAACCCCGGAACCGATCGTCACCAAATTTGAACGGCATGATTACGTCGTGGACGACTACCACCAAAAAAAATTTGGGCTCAATCCGCCCAGGGGTTTTTGCTCCCCATATAAATGAAATATACACCCCTCCTGTTCGAAATTTACTACACTTTTTTTGGTTCTTCAACTTGCCTACAGGCGAGTCCGTTAGACCGATTTTTACGCTTAATACGTCAAATGACGCGGTTCTGCGCAAAGAAGTGCCTTTTTAATGTTACAAAGTAAAAATTTAATTTTTTACTCATTTATTCGAAAAATTTACAATGGCGCCTATGGGGAAAATATAAAAACTCTTTAAACTGTCATAACTTCCGTTGTGTGCAAGATAGAGTCGTAATTTTTGGTTCTAGAATATGGTTTTTGGGGTTTGCCTAATTAATGGTGACATGTATATTTACTCCTGGTTGACCCCCGTTGCCATGGCAACGAAAATTTGGGACAAAAATTGGCTATAACTCGACTTGCGTAAGAGATTTTTGTGCCTATAGGAAAATTTTCGGTGATGGGCCATCGGATGCTGCCAATTGCATTTTTCCCCAACTGACCCCCTGTTGCCATGGCAACGAAATTCGGGACAAAATTGCTATAACTCAGCTTGCGTAAGAGATTTTGGGAAAATTTCTGCTACTATTATAGCTCAGTTCTACTGGATGTGACAAAAATTGTAAAGTAAATTTTAACTGGCTGTGACAAACATTACGAACTGAATTTTGACATAGACAAAGACAAAGAGAGAGAGAGAGAGAGAGAGTATTTATTTGCCAACACATTAACAATAGCAAAAAACAATAACATAAAAGGCAGGCTGCCAGAAAAGGAAAAGCTCATCAATGCTCGCCACCCATAAAACTGTAAGTAATCACTAATCAAATTTTAACAGTGTCCAAAAAAAGAAAAAATTTGAAAAAAATAAAAAGTGCAAAATCAGTTTGTCACAATACAAATATAATAATTAATTAACATAACCAACCAAAAAAGAAATAAATACATACGTAGTTTTCCTGCTGCTTGTGGCCTGTGAAGAAGTTGACGATGATTGAGATGGCATTGATGCCATGTAAGAACTTGCACTCGATGTCTCCCATCCGAGCAAAGTCCAGCAGTAGACCAAAGTACTCCGTCAGATACTTGCACTGTGGACGCTGGTCCTGTTCCAGCTGCGACAGCGAAACAGAGCAGCAAAACAAACTACCAAATAGTGAGAAATTTCTTAATGGCACATCGACACAAAGAAGAAGAAGAAGAAGATTCCGCATAGACAAAGTCCGTTGCGTGGGAGCTAATCCCCTTTACAGCGCTTTGAGCCAGTGTAGTGGAAAATTTGTTGCACCGGAAAATTATTCCCACACACAGCAGTACGGGTTAGGGTTAAGATTAAGGATAGGGTTAAATTTAGGGTTAGGGTTAGGAGTAGGGTTAAGATTAGAATTAGGATTAGGGCTAAAATTAAGGTTAAGGTTAGGGTTAGCGTTAGTTACATTATGACAATATGGAGGTGAGAAGAATTTTCCAGGTGCGACAAATTTCCCACGACACCGGCAAGGGTGAAGCCGGCGCGATGGTTTTACCTGCCTGCAGGCAGTCACCCAACGCAGTGCTAAGCCCAATTAAGCTAGCATACAGCCCAAGTCGGCCGGATGGCCGGCTCGAATTAACAGCCAGCGCCTTTAACCGACTAGGCCAGTATGCTTGCAGTCCTGGCCACAGGGGCTACTGTTGTGCAGAACTCGCCGTTTCTTCCCTAGCAATGACTGTAACCACCGCCAGTACTCATTTTACCATCCCACAGAGGGTAGAAGGCTGAGTCGACCTAGCTGGCAGGCTTCACACCGAGATGATTTACCTGCCCACAGGCACGGTGTAGAGTAACTTAGTTTCAGCCGAAACGTGTTACCAACTATGTCACGCCACCAACCACATCAGCAAAAAACACTGCCATAAATGGTTAAAGGCATTTAATTTATATGCCAAAAGAAAAGATAAGAATCTGGTAAAAAGTACCGAATACTTAGGCATCCTTTTTTCTTTCTTCCTTCAACTCGGATGCATAACCATAAACTCAATAAAATTTTTTAGCACAGGTTTATAAGTCACACCTATATTGTGTTATCAGAGGATCATCTGGCAAAGTTTCATGGTAATCTACCGAGGAAGCTTGGAAACTTTGCCTGAAATTTTTAAAAAGCAACCGCCCCCAAATTTTTCTATCATGGAGACTGCACAATTTCAGAAATAAGTTTCGTAATTTCACCCACTTCCAATTATGCAGCAAACTTTCACGGCAAGCAATCGAAGAAGCTGGGAGATTTTGCACTAAAAATTGGACTAAAAATTTAAAAAAACATCAAGTATAAAACAAAAGGCCGCTAGCCAAGGCAGTCTTAACAAGACAATCGTAGCAGAATTGTTGTGGCAAAAAACTGCGCAAGCCGATTGCTCTTCTGACAGCTATTGGAACCAACAGCTACTGAAAGACAACAGTGATCCTGACTGGGGAGAGAATGCTGCCTCGATAGGTCAGTAACACTGTGATACTTGCAAGGGCTGCCTCATTTTCTTAGTTCTACAGGACTACGTTATGTTATTGGTGGGAGATGACGTAGTCTAACATTGAGCAGACCCAGCTAATTAACTCAGGCAGCAATTCGGCAGCAGTTCGCTATATTTCAGTCGCTGCCGTGGTGTTGGAAGCGAGCACGTCGCTTCGCATTTATATAGAATAAAGAGGGATTTAATCGGAGCTATATACAGTGTTGAATGTGTCTTATAGTAGTTTAATCTCCAAACATTCTATGGCCCGTTACCTTGGAGCTAAATAGTACCCCATAGCTACCATAACTAATAGGTTAAAGGTTGCGTATAGCTCTTTATGAAAAACCCATCGCAGAGTTACGAAGCATCACCTGCCGTATAGGATCACAGTCACCCATCCAATGGTAACCACTTTATAGCAACCCGATCGAAAATCAAACATACAACCTCTCGACTGTAAGTCTACTGTGACAACAGCAAGTTCAAAAGAATATGCCGTCTCATAACACTGTTCCTGACCTTGAGACACTGAGAAGGAATCAAACTGAGAGAAATGATGATTGAACAACTCACAATGCCAAGCATCTTCTTTATGAAGTTCAACACGCACGCCATGTTAGCTGCAGCATTAGCAGTGTCACTATCCATAGAGTCCTCATCACTGCCAAAAACAACAATGATCACTATTCAATTAACAGCAGCATTTATGTAATATATGTAAAAACAGTAGAAAATCACAGAAACATGGAAATCACAGAAGCCTTAATTATCGTCAAATGCTGCGATTTTGCCAAAATGCAAAAATTACAAAAGGTGATATTATTCAGCAGCACACTGACACACAGTCAGTGTGATGCGGGCAATATCACCTTTTGTAATTTTTGCTGTTTTCGATGTGCACGTCCTCAAATGTTGCCGTTAACAAGTGTATAAACTAATGTTTTGTACATTTATCCATTATAACACTGCAGATATAGTGCTGCTGCTGGAGATAAGACAAAATGAGTTGAAACGTGGTAAAGTACCGTTAAACAACTCAATTGTTGAAGTAGTTTACCTGTAAAAATTGGGGAAAACAGAGAAATCAACGGATTGGATTTCTGACCCCTATCAAACTTGTTCCTACTTATCAAGGTCCAAGCAACTGCTAAATTTCATATAAATACCACAAACTAAATATAAAACAGACATGTTTGTGATTTTATACAGTGGTAATCCGTCTAATCCTAAGGTGTAGAAATGAAAGAGATAATTACCAACCAAAAAAGTTGCATGTACTTTGCAGCTACAAACAAATTCTCCAAAAATTCTCAGATTCAGATAAAAAACCAGATTACTCTCAAAGTCTAATCTTGTTTTCCTGTCCCTTCTGGAAAATTTCGTTTAAATTCATGCATAGTTTTCTGATTAATCCTGCTGACAATCTGACCAATAAAACAGAAATAAATCATAATTTCAATGCAAATATCCAAAAATACACTTACTTGTTGTGACTTGGTTTGAGCTGATTAATAACGTGAATGACCAGTCTCTGAAACATCTGCAAAGAACACCAACATAAAACATATATGACCAAACATTTACAAAACTAGGAAGAAGTCATAGCCCGCAGGTACCTCTGCCAAGGCATGTGGCGTCACCATCTTCGGTTTTGCAGCGGTTCGCTTATGCCCCCTTTAACGCAATGGTAACGAAAATTTCAAAGTGATCCAGGATTCCTGCTGGATCACCCCCAAAATTGAATCGCTGGTAGTTTATGCCATGCCCGACATACCATCAAAATTTCAGAAAGATCCGTCCATAACTTTTTGAGTTATCTTGCTAACACACAGAAAAACAGAAAAACAGACAAACAGAAACCGGCAAAAACATAACCTCCTTCGCAGAGGTAATAAACATAAGAATGTCTGTACAACACCACAAGAAAATAAGATACACATGAAATGTTCTGAAAAAAATAAAAATGAAAATACATTCTATATAGTGTGCTGTGTCAAGCAATGGTTGAATCAATCTGAGGCAAAACTGAATATTTTTTTTTACAAAACTAAAAGCATAAACTTAGCAAAAAGAGCTCTTTTTTTCTCATTCCTGGTCTGGGGTTAAAGGGTCATCACTCCTATCTTCTCTAGAAAGCTACAAAAGCTTGCTGGCATCAGTAAACAAAACCCACAGGCAGGTTTATAGAAGCAATCAGATTTCATTTAACTGGCCTATTAATCAAAGGTTACTCCAGCTCAGGCTGTCACCAGAAAAACCTCTAAAATTACCAGACAACTGGTTATCTGTCCCATTGCTATAGCATAGCATGGGACAGATTATAAAATCACTTGCGTCTGTCTGTCATTCTGTCATTCTATGAGTCTGTCTGTAAACACTCCTACGGCTGCAATTTTGATTCGATTTTGATGAAATTTTGCACAGTGATTCGGGGCCCGAAAAGTAAGATCGAGTTGTTTGGAATAAAAATCTGATAACTCCTTCCACTATTTTACCTTTTTTTTTAAAAATTTGCATTACGGTTTATGGGGACTTTAAAGCAGTATAACTCGGTCCCCGTAAAAAATAATTGCGTGCTGTTATTCTTTATTATTATTCTTCATTTCTTACCTTTTCAGTTTTTGTCTTACTTCAATTTTCGTTATTTCAGTTATTTTTTGAATTTTGTCAGTTTTACATTTAACAGTAATTCTATTCTCAGTATCTCTCATGTCATTTTTCTTTTAAACATTTCAGTTTTTTAGTTTATGTGCTAGATTAAACTGACAGTTTGTTTGTCAGCTTTTGAGTGTAAATTCTCCATTGTGTTGTATTGTATTGTTTGCACCTAGCCCCCATTTTTGGGCCCGGGCTATCCGACGGTGTAATTTAAATTTTTCCCATGTTGCCATGGCAACGGATTTTGGGACAAAATTGACTACAACTCGGCCCCGTGAAAGATAATTGCACCCTGCTTGCACAAACCCCCTTATACGCAGCTGCTAGGCTATATAGCGTGGCAATGGGACAGATAACTCGTTCCACAGAACGTATTTCTAGTTATCAAACGAATTATTTGTCAATCAAAGTGTTGAATAGATACAGATAAAACACAACACAACTTAAACTTTATATCAGCAGTTTTATGTCACTAGACAACAATTCTGAGGCTATGTGGAAAGAAGATACTGAGAAGCAGTGAATACTGAAATGACAACAGTGCAGCAGGCACAGACAGACCGACCTGCCGAACGGTGTGATTGGGACACTTGATGAGGATCTGCTGCGGCCACCAGTCATCCTCTGCCATTGTGTTCATGAACCACTCGCAGCATCGGCTGTCGGCGTTAAACAGCTTCGTCGCTATCTCAATCCATTGCAGCATTGTTGGCTAACACACACACACGCAAACAGTAAGAGAGCTTAAGAGCTGCAATGTAACAGCCACAATAAGCCAAGATCTTAACCACCAAACAGAAATGTTTTTGACAGCTACTGTTCAGTTTAGTTGGCGGCCTGGTGTAGCGGTACCACGTTTCGTCTAATCAATGAAGTTACTCTACGGCGGGCCCGGTTAGCACTTAGATGGGTGACAGTCTACAGGCTGGTAAACTATCTCAGTACGAAGCCAGCCAGCTAGGTCGACTCAGCCTTCTACCCTCTGTGGGATGGTGAAATGAGTATCAGCTTTCAGGCTGAGCAGTAATAAATGGCGATGGCTAGTGTAGTACTAGTAGCTGCCTACAGGCGGATCTGAGGTTCAGATCGTTCGGTCTGGTGCAAAAGTCGGCAGCCAATTGGCGCTCCTGCTGCTCTGACCAAAATGAACAGGGTAAACTCTCGCAGTGGCAGTTCACTGCTACGATGACAGCACCATAAGCATTGTTGTGGCTATTACTATTAGTGTTCAAAGTTAATGTCTGAAAATATTAATCACTATTAAATCCCGATTAAATGATGATTATTTGTATCAACAATTGTTGATATTAAACCAGAATTGTCAAAGTTATTTGAAAATGTGCAGGGGTCTGGTTTTTTTAGACACAATGTAGTAACTATGGTACATGTTGGCAAAAGCAAGAATGGCACCAGGAAAGAAAAAATGTAAGAGACGCCTTTGTTAAGATTATACCAATTGGTAATTGGGAATTACATAGTAAACAGCTAATGCTCTAAGTATGGACAATCCTTTCAGCTCTGAAAAGTATTTCAGGTTAACCGAGATCCTCAGAAGAAACTTCTCTGGAATAATCAGAGCCGAGTAGATTGTAGCCAGAAGCTATTCTTATCTCCCAACCATCACATGATTTGACTAATCTAACTGTTCATGCTCCAACCTTTTCTCATTCTCCCCATTACTAGGACATTCAGAGAAAATGCGAGTCTTTCTATCAGTAAGCGAACCTTCTCCTTGGAGTGGATGAACGTTTCCAGAATGAACGAAGCACTGAGTTTGGCAGCCATGACCGAGACATGGTGTTCGGGATCGCTACGTGACAGCGTGGTCGGGATATAACTGCACATCTGCCACATGAAGCTAGACCACACACACATAGACGGACAGTGCAACACTGTGAATGAGTGATGATGATGATGATGATGATGAAGGACGAATTAACTTTAGCGTGGCGTTAAGTCCTAAGACTACAAGAAGTGAGTAGTTTCTTAATGGCACATCAGCACAAAACAAGCCATTCAGGGCCGCCACAAATGGTTAAAAGCAATCGAAAACATTTAATGTACATTGTATGTATTAAAATCAACATTAAAAAACTTGCTAAGATCAATGCAATTTAATGTAAGTAAGTAAGTAAGTATGTGCATATTTAAAGTGCACAATGTCAGCCAGTGGCTGAATCTGAGGCACTTGGCTGAGCCGCTAGGGAGAGCAGTAGACCTGCTGGAAGCAGTGAGTTTTAAGGAGGCGACGGAAAGTGTCTGCAAAGGTAGAACTACGGATGCTAGAGTGTAGTGAGTTCCAAACTGTGGGGGCTGCAATGCTAAAACCGCAAAAGCAACATTATACACGATTGTAAAAGTTAATATCTTTAACAAAAGTGATAATGTTGAAAGATGCCGCATTTTCAAAAACGTCTTCGAGTGTATATACTCCAAGATCTTGACATGTTGCACCGAAACAGGTACAGACAAAATGAGGCTAAAAATCAACCAAAGGCCACTAACATTATCTTGAACAATCTAGCAACTGCTGGTGCCGATGCTAAGTGCTGAGATTGTGCAGACTACAAATGTTAATTTTATTATTATCATTATTGCTTTATTTTCACACCACAAACAGTAAAGAGCCAGAGGTTTTAACCAAGACAAAAAACACAAATTACATTTTATGTAATGCAGCCAGTCCATTTTGACAGGGACTGAGAAAGTACCCTTGAACGGTACAAACTGTAGCTGTGCCAAGTTATTATTCCTGTTACTAATGGACATGTTTGTTCATCGAAAAAAAAAGTAAGCAAATATAAACAATGCCTAATGAAACACGAAAAACACAAAAAGCACTAAACAAGCCAAAACTTGAAACTGGATACCCTGACAGTTTCAGAATGCACAGTAGATTTTTACACCATCAATCACACCATACTAGATACTTAAGTGACGTGTATGAATCACAACACTGTGGTTGATCATAAAAATGATTCACAAAAAAAACCAAAAGAATCATGTTGATTTGCTGTCTTCACATACCCAAAATAAGCATGCTCAAACAGGTTCTTGTCCTGCAGGAATTGCTTGTTATCTTGCCAGATCCACTGTAACAATCAATTCACATTAATAACCGTAAGAATAACAACAGATTTCAGCCTTACTGATAATTCACATTCTAACAAACTGACACTCTGCTAATAACCTGCTTCAAGATCACTGTAACATCACCTTCGTGATGATAAGTCACACGATGAGACAACCACAACAATATGCTGACATATTTAAAATATGCATATAATCACACACAATTAAGTATTTAACTTACCATCATTCACCAGCCGTAAAACTTTAAAAAAAGAAAATGCTGGAGAATGCCATTCTGCTAAATATTTTAACGATAAAAAGCCATTCAAAAGGACAATGGTCATAATACAGCATCTTCACAAAGTACAAAAGAAAAGCTGCATTTTAAGCACAACGGCTCTCTGCATAATGTGCATATTACTCTTTTGGCCTTTTATGTCAACCGGAATTTGCAGAATTCTCATAAATCCAATTTTACCACTACAACAGTGACTAAAACAATTAAGTATGAAGGATCACAAATACATCATATGTACACTCTGTCTCAAAAAAGTAGTAAACCAAACTATATCAATAACTTTGTCAATTCTCAACGGATTTTCAAAATTTTTCTACTGCCACATTCTGCAGACAGTGTTACGATCACACGGTGTCATCTAATTTGCCCTCCTTTGTACATGCCACTACAAACTAAAAATCTGGTTTAAGCACTCTGTACAACGTCCAACCAAAGAATGAATCTTAAGCTCCCAAGACTCACCACTACACCATTGACTGGAATAAAGACGTATGAAAGAACGTAAGTAAGTAAGTAAGTAAATTTAATTCATAAAGCGCACAATGTCAGCGAGAAACTCACTGAATCTGAGGCGCTGAGGTAAGGAGTGAGGCGGGCCACTAGACATGGCTAGACGTTGAAAGATAGAATGTTGTGAGTTTACGACGAAAGGAAGCTAATGAACAGCTATTGCAGATGTCAAAAGGAAGAGAATTACAAATAGTAGGGGCAGCTACAGAAAAACTTCTAGAGCCAAAACATGTACGGACACGAGGCACAGACAACAGATTAGTGTCAGATGAATGCAATGTACGAGATGGAATGTAATGTTCCAGAACAGAAAACAATACCTCAGTGAGTTCCGGTGACAATTCAATCTTCATCTTGTGTCGGTCGTCATCGTCAGTGTCCAGTCTACAGACGGTGGACGAGATGTCGGTAGCTTCAGTGGGAGACACTTCAGCGAGCGGCAGCTCTCTGCTCGTCTCCCCGACAGGCATTCGCTCGTAGAACAACATGTATGCACTGTGAGTCTACAACACAAACACACATACTTCATATGATAGGATTAATGATTTGCACTAAAGCAGCTAGCAGTTTACGGGTTTAAAGGGAACTGCAGCGAGAAAAACAAAACAAGTACTGCTACACAAAAAGAAATCAAGAAACAAAAAATTGCGGGAGTGATAGAAACCTGAGATCAAAAAAAAACTAAAACAGTAACTAAAAATTTGGGGCAGAGCCCAACGTGAGGCCACCCAGCACCATAAGTCAGATTGGGAGAACAGTTAGGGGGTTGAAATTCCTTTCGCAGCAACATCACATGCCCTGAATTCAATTGCATTATCCTATATAGCAAGCGCAATGTTAAACTTGGGTGGTTTGAAATAAGACAACAGAACTTTGTTGTTAATGTACCGAAGTTCACCAAATTTCTTGCATTTGACGCAAAACAGATCGTAGTTTCCGTTTATCGACATCTTTATTCATTTCCAATACATTCACAATCAAAGTCTAAAGATGTTCAAAAATGCACGCACTGTCAATATTGGGTAGGTCAAAATGAGAGAACAGAACTTTGTCGTTAGTGGACCAAAGTTCACCATTTTTTGTTCAACGCAGGAGGGATCATAGTTGATAATGCCACTTACCTCTTGTCGATATCTTCATACGTTCCAGAGATATCCGCAATCAAAGTCAAAAGCTGTCCTAAGTCGCGCCAAATCTTGGACGTTTTTTGTTCTCCCAAATTTTAAGGGAATGGTGATCCCCAAAAGTTGTACCCGCGTTATCATCCCAAACTAGCAGCACGTCACAAGGTAAAGTTTTGTGCGACTACTCCTTTTACCTCCACAGTTATTGAGTCTCACGTGCTAAATTATAAGCCAATTTTGACTCCCCCTTTGTAAAAAATTGTTTAGGGAACCCCCATCCCGCTGGTATCTGTGCTAAGTAGCCGTGGTCATTCTATAGTGCATGTAAAAATTCTGGGGTGCAGCACCCTTTAAGGGCCAAAATATGGTCTTCTGAAAAAGTCAGTTCGATGGATGAACATCAGCCACGAGAATGCTGTGGTTTGTGGACCAAAGTTCACCATTCTTTCTTCGTCTAAAGCGGGAGTAATTGTAGTCGATAAATTAGTTGTCCGATTTGGGATATCTCTATCCATTCTGTAGATATTCGCACTCAAAGTCTGAAGTCATCTAAAATGGCACCAGATTTAGCAAGTTTTGGACCCCAAATTTTTTTGGAAAGGTCCCCAAATTTTGGGACCGGGATTATAAACATGCCTCAGATCATGTGGCAAAATATCATGACGACCAGCCGAGGGACCTCAAATATCTCGCATTGTAAAAAAGAAACAGGAGTGAAACATAAGGCTTTCCGGGAATTACCATTCCGGGTGGCCTAGAAATTTATAAAAATGAAACTAAATAACGCAAGAAAGAAAAATTACTAACATTGCAGTTGTTCAAGAAATCAGCCGGAAAGATGCCAGACATTAGGGAAAACAGAATTTTAAAAAATGTTTTGAGGTTGAAAAAAAATAAAGGAGTGAAAGAGATGGTAAGGGTGGTAATTATGATACTGGGGCAGTAAGAACAAAACCACAAGTACAGAATTATTCCAATTAGTTATCATGGTACCATGTCAAGACACCAAAAATCATGACACTGAAGACATCAAGATGGTTGGGAATGGGGAATGGCTGTCCCCTTATCACAGACTAAAAGGTCTGGGGAAGTATCATATGTAAGCACGATAAACCAACACATTTACATGAAATTTGCTGAAAAAATGCTTCTTGTATCAGAATTTTTCAGCTGGTAGTCTTCCAGAAGTGTCTAACAAACTCTTAAAAGATTTCACAAATTTGCATTTGATACCAGTCACAAATGTCAAAACAAAAGTCAATTGATACAAAATGCAAAGTAAAAGTGTACCTTTACCTTTTCAAAGGAGAAATCCATGAACTTGTCTGTGACGGAATCGTACGTCTTGCTCTGCAATGAACAGAAAACCTAACACTATCAGCATATCATATCCATTACTCACGATAACATGGATGATAAGCATGTGAAGCAAATCCTACAGTATTTATGCAGCACTAAAGTGTTAAATGGAATGGACTGCGATGAAGATCAATGAAGTGGCTGCAGCAGCGGAAGATCGTGATTGTTGGAATGAGATGCTACGCACCGCCAACCCTTCTTATGGAGGAAGGCACTGAACGACGACGACGGTGTTAAATGTCATCAGACAAGACAGAATATAAAGAACAGTGTCGGTATTACAAGTATTACAGAGTGGACGGTTCTGAGCCAAGTCAACTGCATCATCCATATTGAGGTCGCTGGATTTCAGATCCTGCTGAATGGTTTTCATCCATGTAATACGAGGACGTCCCAGTGGTCTCCTCCAGTTTCCTGCGGGGGAAGCTGTTAAGATCTGTTTTGCATCTGTTTCATCAGGCATTCGTGCAATGTGTCCAAACAGGGACAGGCGCCTTGACTGGACTATGGCTGAGAGATGGGGTTGCTTGGTTAACCATCAACTGGGGTGACTTTAATAAAATTTTGAACATTTTGAACGTCATTAGTAGCATCATACTACTGGAATAGTCCAACAATGCTAAAAAAAATATCAGACAAACTGTGACTCTTGGAATTCTAGACTGACTAGGTTTTAACTTTTGTGACAAACTCTCCATTATGTTGTATTTAAGCACAACTTCAAATTTGCACATTTTGTTCAGTGGCAATGTTGATAATGATGTTGTGTTGGTTTTGACAGTTGTTGAAGATGGTGGTGTCCTTAAATTACACAAAGAATAGACCTAAGTATTGAACCCTGTGGGAAGGCACTAAGAACATCAGACCAATGTGACATAACAGAGTGGGCTCTAATTACTAGCATCACAAGTTTTGGTATGACAATAGCTAACGTATAACACTCTTTCGGTTTTGTATTCAAACTGTCGGTGATAAATTAGTAATGATTAATAAATAGAATTTAACAAAGCCCTCGGTATTATGGCCGAGGACTTTATCTCAAGGCCAAGGACAAGGCCAAGAACTTGGGACCCTAGGACGAGGACAAGGATGCAGTGCTTTGTCCTCAAGACGCCTCAAGAACTAGGACAAGTCCTTGAAAACACATCACTGATTTATACCATCAGGAGCAGGCAAACCGTACTACCAAAAAAATGGAAAAATGGGAAAAATGTTTTCAGAACTGTGATAAAATAGAATTACCGTCATTTCACCACCAAAGCACTCATTTGCAATCTGTGCTGGATCGAATGGCTTAACTTCAGCATCGTTGAACAAATACCTGCAGCAACAATACAGATCTACTGACACCGCAATCAGTCGAACACTCCAGACTAGTGTTTGCAATCCGAGGATTGAATTCTCAATCCCAGGATTCAGGATTGGCAAAAATGGCCAGTATCCTGAGATCCTGGGATATGGAATGCCTAGATTGCAATCTCTACTCCAGACAGTCCAGTAGTGGAATGAGTAGTTTTGAGTTCTGCTCAAAACCCAGCAAGATATCTGAGTATCGAGTCCTTCCCGGCAATCATTTACACTGACACTGACAGTACTGAAAACCAAACTTAAATTCTGAATAACACATAAAACAACAAAAACAGCTAACCACCAAACAAATGGCATGTGAGCAATGCAAAACCAACCTTAACCTCAACAATATTTATGACACGTACACCTGTACTGAGCAACGTAAGATGTGATCAGCATTGTCCAATAACAGCCACTGCTATTAAGCTACGACCGAATGTAAACCGTTACCTAGCTAAGAAAATAGTTAACTAACACAACAAGAAACCGGGCCTAAAACACGAACAACATAACCAAGGAGAACAAGGAAGCATAGCTGCATACCATCGATCCTGTCCGAGCTCGTTCTTGTTAAGTCGATCTCGTATGAAGCTGTAGTAATGACCACCGTCAGCGGTGCCGGTGTGCACTGTGACTCCAATCAGCTCATACTTACAACTGCTGTCGGCGTCTGTGTCACCTGGCTCTGCATTCGACGAATCACTCTCCGACGTCTCCCCATCGTCAGCTAATGTATCAAATTATAGACAAAGTACTGAAACTCGGCAACAATAAAAATTAACAAAATTAATTTTAAATAACAGCTGTACAGCACACACACATTATCTTGCTTTGACTCATGTAGACAGTTTCTACAAAATCCTATTCAGGAAATATGAATGTGATCATCAAATAAAAGATTGTTAAAGTATGTACTGTTTTCTCCAGGTGGTGCAGAAACAGATGTTGGGTGAGATGAGAACTTGAACTATCACTTTATGGCCAGTTGTGTCAAAAATATTCGTACCAAAATTTATTAAAATCTGATAATCCATCTTCAAGTTATAAACGATAATGTCAGGATTTCTTTTTTGAGACACAGTGTAGACTTCCACTTTGCCAACTAACCAAGTATGGAACTCTTAAATTTACCTTTTTACTACAATCACAAATGCTTCTGCATGATGTCTTCCAAACAGAATTAAGGCCCAGTTGCTAGTCAATAAGTTAATAACAGCTGTTACTACTAAGGGCCAGTTTCTGGATCTTTTAGTTAACCGATCAGTTAGTAAACCGGCTGTTAATTGTAACTCCCTAGTTAAGTTCGTGCGCGTTTCTGAACAAAACCTTGACTGGCTGTTAGCTAACTGAATGGTAAACTATAGTTGCTTAGCAACGATGCGCACGGCACTAATCACTTCCGCCTAGCAAAGTCGGGTGTCATGAATATTAATGAGTGCAAGCGCACGTCAGCCAGCCTACGAGCCAGCCAACCAATAACTGACGGCCATTTTGTCCATTCATGAATGTTTTTTGTAGTAAAATTTGTAGCAGCAAACGTCTCCTCGTGCGTTCTGAAGACATTGCAATATGGTAAAATCATTTTATAGTATCACATTCTTCAATTAACTGCTTGCAAAATGGTACAAAAGTTGCGTTAAATACGATAACTATGATCAACGGTTAGCTAACTGGCTGAAATCAAATTAACAGACGGTTTACTAACTGATCAGTTAACTAAAAGATCCAGAAACCGGCCCTAAACCACAACTGAATGTAAACTGTTGGTTAACTAAAAAAACAGTTAACTAACATAACAAGAAGCCGGCGGTAAAAAATGGTCGTCTGCTTTAACTGAGGACAAAACAGAGAAGTATGGCAGCTGTTGACGATGCCAACCTTCAAGCCGTTCTTTGCCTATAAGATTCTTCTCCATGTAGTCCGACATGTCGAGCTCAAGAGGGAATGAGAAGTGGGTGTTGACCTTTTCCTTCATCATGGTTAGCATGTTGAATGTGTAGCGCATCGTGTTGAAGCACAGGATCATTGGCAGCTTCTTGAAACAAGCCCTAAACACAGACAAGTTCAGTTTTACACACATTATAGAGTTACCTCGTGGCCCAGTCGTCAAGGCACCAGTATTTTTTGCATATCCTTAAGCATTACTCGAATACTCGGGCCAGCCCAGCTTTTGCACAGCGCTACAGTAATTCATTTCCAGTAACAAGCTTATATTACTCATTCCATTGCTAACAGATGCAAAACAGATCTTAACAGCTTCCCCCGCAGGAAACTGGACGAGACCACTGGGACGTCCTCGTATTACACGGATGAAAACCATTCAGCAGGATCTAAAATCCAGCGACCTCAATATGGACGACGCAGTTGACTTGGCTCAGAACCGTCCATTCTGGAGACTGCTGTCCACGTTTGGCGCAACGCACTCTTAGTGGTGCTTGCCAGAAATGATGATGATGATGATTGCTAACGAGAGTGCAAGGAACCAGCAAATCATTCGAATAATGACAACCCTAAGACTAACAGTATTATTATTATGTATAAATAGTCGACAAGCACAGCTGCTACTAAATCCAGAAATACAGCTAGAAATTTTGATGAAGCCGCACTTGACAAAAATGGCCGATAAAAGCGACATCATGGGAAGTCAAAAGTTACATAAAGGCACATGTCCGGTACTTGCTAGTGCTATTCTATAGTGCCCCCACTTTGTCATGGTGATGGGGCTTAAAGCACGGATGACCCAAAAGATACGGCCTCAGTGCTGGGCAGGTGAAACAGCCTGCCCTGTGCCCACCCCAATGGCAAGATAAAGCAATAAAATAATGATTACATGTGCTCAGAAATCAAACTTTCAACTATGCTTCCAAATTCTCCCAAAATAGTAAATTTCCAGTCCCAAATTTTGTGTTTAAAAAAATTTTCAGAGAAAGAAAATTTCCAACAAACTGAAATTTAGGGGGAGGGAACAACTGCCCTTTGCCCCCTGAGATGACGCCATTGGCTGCTACAAACAGACCTCCTGCTGCAGCCGCAGCTGAGCCTGAAGACACTCATAATACTGCACCTGTTCAAGTACTAGCTGAGATTGTGAACAGAAAATCATGTATTTTCTACTCAGCACAACAATTCAAATTGTGGAATATCATGTCTGTTACGGATTAGTCGGCGTTTAGCCTATACTGGCCCACTAGACTCCTATATCTACTCATTAAAGACCAAAAGAACACAGTCTAAACTTCTCAAAAAGAAATATAATACAAATATGATCAACAATAAACAGAAAGACAATCAGTTAACAATCAAAACAAAAGCAATCCGGCCATAACGAGGCCAACAAAAAAAACGTCATTCCGGTCTGCCGGCCACACAACCTCTACTCCCTAAGTGTCCGTGTCCCGTCAGCTCACTGACCTGTGACCGACCATGAGCACGTAGGCCACATACTAAGCAAGAGACTGTCTGTCTGCAACAATGTCTTACCGTTTTTCGGCGCGTACTTTGCGCTGGCACTTGGAGCAGGTGTACATGTTGTCACCCTCAAGCATGTCCTTCACAGTTACCTCATCCAGTGACTCCTACATGCAGTGCCAACAACAATAACTGCTATCAGCTTCTGCTAAAACTAGACAACTACGTCAGCCTACTAAGAGTAAAATAAAGGCGCCATAATGAGAACTTAGGCGGGATGCTCATCTCCCAAATGTTGGCCATTGAGCCAGTAAATACAATATATACACCACAAAGTCTGCGACGCATGGCCAGAGCAACGCCAGACTCAAGGCAGACAAGGGGCGTTCAATAAATTCTAGGACTACATCCTTCATCATCATCATCAGCTCAAGTCTCCTCGGGCAATGGCACGCCACTCGCACTTGTCCTTCATTAGTGTCTTCAACTCCGCTGTAGTCTGAAGTCCGGTATCCTTCCTGAGCCTGTCCACATACGTCAGTCTCTGACTCCCTCTGTT